>Ga0172379_10000556_pt1 | contig 91749 bp, 82 predicted proteins | sample GrowelOW334metaG_FD_119756 | JGI IMG/M metagenome (GOLD analysis project Ga0172379, IMG submission 119756) | Groundwater microbial communities from an aquifer near a municipal landfill in Southern Ontario, Canada - Groundwater well OW334 metaG | ecosystem: Environmental > Aquatic > Deep...
ATATTTTAGGACATGCATCTGTGCAAAGCACAACGATTTATACAATGATGCACGGCAAAGAGCTTGAACAGCGAGCACGCCTCTTCTTGGAGACCAAAAAAGGAGGGGACTTCGGCGGGGCAGAGAAGGATCCAAGATTTGAAGAAGCATTAAGGGGACTGGTCAGATTTATGAAGGATGAGAATGAAGGCAAAGAGGCGATAACAGTGGGAGATTTTGAAAGGCAGGCCGAGAGATTCTTCAAATACGCCATCTTTATGGATGCTACAAAATCACATACAAAAGTGCCTTTTCCACAGTTCATAAGTTGACAAGAGTTGACAGGGGATTATAATGAATTAATTAAATAAATAAACATTATTATGCCTCTATCACCATTCAAAAAAAAGCAGATAGAAGAGATGAAAGAGAAGGCGGTGCGACTATACAAACAAGGCTTTGATACTCGTACCGCCGCTAAAATGCTTAAGGAGCTTTACGGTCTTGAGCGGAGCCATACTTGGGTATGGGAAGCCATAAAAGAGTACGATAAAAAGTTATCCACTTCAAAAAAGTTGACAAGGAAATGACAGGGGAGTAAAATTACCTTAGGAACGTTAAAATATAAGTTTTTTACTCGCCTGCGATAGAGTACAATTGGGGAAAACTCTGGTTGCGCTTCTTCGCAGACGAGCAGTCGAGATTCAACGCACGGGAAAATGGTTTACCAGGTTCTAAATTCCTGCGGGCAAGGAAATAAATATAAAAAGTGCCATGGAAATAAAAAATGAGAATAATTGCGCATTTGGATATGGATGCTTTTTTTGCTTCGCTGGAAGAAGCGGGTAGCCCAATTTTTAAGGGAAAACCCATTGCTGTGGGTTCTGACCCAAGAAATGGGCAAGGCAGAGGAGTTGTTTCAACGGCAAATTATAAAGCACGAGAATATGGCATACATTCTGCTTTGCCAATTTCTGTGGCTTGGCGTTTGTCTGAAAAAGCCAAAACCGAAGGAAAGCCCGAAGTCATTTTTTTACCGGTTGATTTTGAAAGATATGAAAAAGCGCATGAAGAAATTTTTGAAATAATAAAAAAGTATTCTGGTTTGGTGGAGCCTGCCAGCATAGATGAGTTCTATTTTGACTTGTCTTTTTTAAAAAGTTTTAAGAAAGCAGAAGAGGTCTGTAAAAAGATAAAAAAAGAAATAAAAGAAAAATTAAAAGTTACATGTTCTGTTGGAATCGGCGCCAATAAACTGATTGCAAAAATTTCTGCTGGAGTGAAAAAACCAGACGGATTGGTTATAATAAAAGAAAAAGATTCCGAAAAATTTTTAGAGCCCTTGTTAATCAGAGAACTCCCCGGGATTGGGCCGAAAACGGGAAAGCTTTTAAATGATAAAGAAATTAGAACAATTAAGGATTTAAAAAAGCTTAAAAAAGAGGAATTGCATGGGATTCTTGGCAAGTGGGGTGAAGATATTTATTACAAGGCTCGCGGTATTGACGATTCGCCTTTGGTTGAAAACAGAGAAGCTAAGTCAATTGGAGAGCAGGCAACATTTCAGCGCGACACTTTAAATGCTGTTTATATAGGAGAGGTTTTTGGGAATTTGTGCGAAAGCGTTTTTAAAAGGTTTATGCAAAGCGATTTTAGAAGTTTTAAAACTGTGGGAATTACTGTGCGTTTTTCTGATTTTGAAACAAAGACAACCGCCCAAACCTTAAAAAAATCTATAAACAGTAAAAAAGAATTTAAGATGGAAACCTTGAAGCTTTTATTGCCGTACTTGGATAGAAGAAAAAATCCGCGTAAAAAATTAATCCGTTTAATCGGAGTAAAATTGGAAAAATTAGAAAAATAAATCAAATGAAAGCAGGCAAAATAATAATTTTTAGTTTAATAATTTTAGCTTTTGGGTTGGGAATATATTTTAGAGATAATGTTTTTAAATTTTATATTAACCTTGGCAAGCAGGTTCAGAATTTTAAAAAATCTGATATCGGGCAAATTATTTCAGAGGTCCAGAAAAAAGTCTCAGAGCCCGGCCCTCTAAATATTGGCGGAACGGAAAAAAATGTTGTTTTGCTAAAAAGCAAAATTATTGAAGAAACAAATTTACAAAGATTTCAAAACGCAAATATGGCCTCGTTAAAAGAAAATGTAAAGCTTGACGAGGCGGCAGCCGCCAAGGCAAATGATATGTTTTTGAATCAGTATTTTGAGCATATTTCTCCAACAGGCATTGAACCCGGGGAGCTTGTGCAAGGCTATGGTTATGAATATATAGTAGCCGGAGAAAATTTAATTTTGGGAAATTTTGCTTCAGAAAAAGAAGTTGTTCAAAAATGGATGGACAGCCCCGGGCACAGGGCAAACATTATAAACAGCAGATACACAGAAATTGGCGTGGCAATAATAAAGGGAGTTTATAATGGAGAAACTGTCTGGATTGGCGTACAGGAATTTGGACTGCCATTGGCAACGTGCAACCAACCGGATGAAAATTTAAGAAATCAAATTGATGCAGAAAAAAGCCAGCTTGATATTTGGGCTTTGGAAATTGCCGAAAAGAAAAAACAGCTTGATACTGCAAGCAAGGATGCTCATGTTTACAACCAAATGGTTGACGATTATAATCAATTGATTGCGCAATATGACAGTTTAGCCGAACAAATAAAATCTGCCATTGCTATATTTAACAATCAGGTAAATATTTTTAACAATTGCGTCGCCGGCAAATAATTTTTATGAAATATAATAAATTAGTAAGGGATAAAATTCCCGAATACATAAAAAACAAGGGGGGTACGCCAATTGCACATGTTGCAGACGATGAGGAATATTGGCAGAAGCTAAAAGAGAAACTGCAAGAGGAGGTAAATGAATTTATCGAGGCTGAAAGTATTGAAGAAATGGCAGATGTTTTAGAAGTTATCGGCGCAATTTTAGATTATAAAAAGTTTGATAAAGAAGAAATTGAACTACTATCATTCTCACATTCTCGAGAATATGGGAATATGTATTATAAAATGAAATGGTAAATCTGATAAAAATTGGAAAATATGAGCATTATAAGGGAAAACAGTATGAGGTTTTAGGAATTGCAAAACATTCTGAAACGCTTGAAGAGTTTGTGGTTTATAAAGCTTTATACGGTGGGGGCGAGTTGTGGATTCGCCCTATAAAAATGTTTTCAGAAGAAGTGGAAGTTAACGACAAAAAAGTAAAAAGATTTAAATATATTGGGAAATAAATTTTTTAAATATGAAGAAAATAACAACGCTTTGCATAGTTCATCAGCATCCTAAAATTTTGCTTGGAATGAAAAAGCGCGGGTTTGGGGCGGGGCGGTGGAATGGGTTTGGCGGAAAAGTCGGCGAGGGAGAAACAATTGAGCAGGCTGCAAAAAGAGAACTATTTGAAGAGGCGAGTATTAATGCAGACGATATAAAAAAGTTGGGCGTGATAGATTTTTATTGGAAGAATAAGCCAGATATAATAGAAGTAAATATTTTTAAATTGAATAACTTTACCGGGATTCCAACAGAATCGGAAGAAATGAGGCCGGAGTGGTTTGATATAAAGGGAATACCGTTTAATGAAATGTGGCAAGATGATATTTTTTGGATACCGTTATTTTTGGAGGGTAAAAAGTTTAAGGGAAAATTTATTTTTGACGACAATGATAATATTTTGGAAAAAGAATTGAGTGAAGTAAAAGATATATAAAGAATGAAAATTGCAGTTGTTTCTGACACGCATAATAATTGGGCAAATTTTAAGAAGGCAATTGAGTGGATAAAAAATGAAAAAATCCAACTGATTTTGCATTGCGGAGATATTTCCAGCCAAGAAACAATTGATGATGCAAATAAACTTTTTACCGGTGATATAAAATTTGTGAAAGGAAATGCCGACTATGATTTGCCGGAATTGCCAGATAGCTTGGAAATGGAAATTGGAGACCCGCCTTCGCAAAATGCTTCGGCGAGGCGAAGAAAAATAGCTTTTGTGCATTTTCCATCTGAAGCAAAAAAAATGGCGCAGTCGGGAAATTTTGATTTGGTTTTTTACGGCCATACACATAAACCATGGGACGAGAAGGTGGGCAATTGTCATATGATAAACCCCGGAGAACTTGCGGGTCAGTTTTACAAACCAACTTTTGCAATTTATGACACTGTCACCAGTTTGCTGGAACTAAAAATTTTAGAAAAGTTATAGCAGGGCGAAAAACTTGACATGTATTAATTATTATGCTACTATTAAATAATAGGAAGGGAATTGTTCCATTCCATAGTTCGTTGACTTTTTTATGAAAGGGGTACAGCCATGAGTGATCATGGAACAGCCTCAATTGGTTCGTGGGTAGAGTTTGTTTCGTCGGTTGTCCGTCAGCTTCCTCGTCCTGAGGAAATCGACGCAACTATCTGCGAGGGCTGGTCAAAAAATCAGGAGTCGCTGAAAAAAGTTTTGGCTGGCGCGCTCTTGCCTCCGACCAAAGTCGTGATTCCGGCAAAGCCGAGAATCGTTGAGGCATTGCCCGACATTGACTGGCCGTTGACCTACGCAAAACTTGGCATGGAAGCTGAGTACACGGAGGTTTCCAAGAAATTTGTGTTTCCGCCTACCAACCCGAACCTCTGGATTGTGCCAATGTTTCCGGGCGTAACGCCCAACAAGATTGTCAGTGGCTACCGGAATCTCGGGGTTGATGTCTATACCTATCGCGATGATTTAGACACGGATGTCACACAAAATGACCGCGATCCCAACCGCGATGGCGCATACCTCATAGGTTTTCGACGGACGATTGAAGCCGACGAAGAAAACGCCAACAAGTCGGCTAGCCAGCTTGCCAAGGTGAAGCACAAGGGTATTGTCCTTTGTGAGCGCCTGTTGCTAGGTTTTGGTTTTTATGTGACGACTGGCCAGCCCTTGGATGTCAAAAACCAGACTCTTTGTACGGGCTCTCGCGACGCGCACGGCGATGTTCCGAACGTCTACTGGAATCCCGACAGCCGCAAGGTGTACGTCTACGGGTGCAACCCTGATTATCGCGGCGGCTCTCTGCGTTCCCGTTCCGTCGTTTCCTTGCCTGCGTAAGTCGCCATCGGCGACTGGAGCAGGCATTATGGGCCGTCTTGCAAACTTGATTTGCAAGACGGCTGTTTTTATGTATAATAATTTTGTGGCAGGAGCCATCTTGCTACAAAAGGAAACTGCTTGCCTAATCCTAACGAATTTTTAGATTCGGAAAACTGCTCCGCGACGGACGGAGAAAAACTCAGATAATTTTGTTTAAAAATTATCGGTGATATAGATGGTATTAGGCAATAAAACGGGCTCTCGCAACACGAACGGCAATGTTCCGAACGTCAACTGGAATCCCGACAACCGCAAGGTGTACGTCAACAGGTACAACCCTGATAATCGCAACGACAATCTGCGTTCCCGTTCCGAAGTCTCTGCATAAAAAAGAGTTTTAAAAACTCTTTTTGTGTTTAATAATATGGAAATAAAAAATATAGAACAGTCTGGGGGGGGGCTTAATAAGCAAGATTTATTTAATAGAATTATTTCTCTTGATAATTTGTTTTTGGCGTGGAGAGAATTTAAATGCGGGAAAACAAAAAAGATTGATGTAATAGAATTCCAGAAAAATTTAAAGAATAATATTTTTAATTTGTATACCGAATTAAAAAGCAAAACTTATGAGCACTCGGATTATTTTTCTTTCTATGTTAAAGATCCAAAACTAAGACTAATCAATAAAGCGTGTACGAAAGACCGTGTTTTACATCACGCAATTTTCAGGATTTTGTATCCTATTTTTGACAGGGCATTTATTTTTGATTCGTATTCCTGTCGAATAAACAGGGGGACTCACAGGGCAGTAAATAAATTAAACAATTTTGCCAGAAAGGTCAGTAGGAATAATACAAAAGTTTGTTATGTTTTAAAATGTGATATTAGAAAGTTTTTTGATTCAATAAATCAAGGTATCCTATTAAATTTAATTAAGAAAAAAATAAAAGATGAAAATGCAATTTGGCTGATAAACAAAGTTGTCGGAAGTTTTTCAAAAGGCTTACCACTGGGAAATATCACAAGCCAATTATTTGCTAATATTTATTTAAATGAACTCGATCAGTTTGTAAAACACAAATTAAGAGAAAAATATTACATAAGATATTGCGACGATTTCGTTATTTTGTCGGACAATAAAAATTATCTGGAAAACGTAATTTTAAAAATAGATAATTTCTTAAAAACGGATTTAAAATTATTCTTGCATCCAAATAAAGTGGCAATCAGAAAATTTAATCAGGGAATAGATTTTTTAGGATATGTGAGTTTTCCGTATTTTATAATTTTAAGGAAAAAGACTAAAAATAGAATGTTTAAAAAAGCAGGAAAAAGCTACAATATCGCGACGTTGATTTCATTTTTGGGGATGCTAAAACATTGTAAGTCATACAAGGTTAGAATAAAGCTACTCAAAAAATATTTTTCTATTAAAAAATGCAATACGAAAACTTGATTATTTTTATTAACTGGGCTATAATTGTTTTATACTTTTTAATGAGAGATTGCTTCGTCGCCTGAAGCTCCTCGCAATGACAAAAACATGCAACAGAAATATTATATTTTTATTGGAGTTTTAGTCCTGGCTGTGTTTGCCGGTATTTTTACATATCCAAATTATTATGACAGCGGAGTAGATTTTTTAAACAGCAAATTTTCATGGACAATTCCTCATTTTCCCGAAAAGTCCTATGTTTTGGGGCTTGATTTACAGGGCGGAGTCAGCTTGGTTTATCAGGCAGATTTGAGCACTGTTTCAGATAAGTCCGGAGCAATGTCCGGGTTAAGAGATGTAATTGAAAGAAGAGTAAACATGTTTGGCGTTTCAGAGCCCGTTGTGCAAATTCAAGGGCAAGACAGACTGACAGTTGAACTGCCCGGAGTTACAAACGTGGAACAAGCAATACAAATGATTGGCCAAACCCCGTATTTGGAATTTGACGAAGAAAGAACTGCAGAAGAAACCCAGCCAATTTTGGACATCATAAAAAAGGTTCAGGACGCCCAGGAAAAAAATGAAGATGTAACAAAAATTGCAGATTGGCAGATGGCTTTGCAAAATCCATATTTTAAACCAACAGATTTGACAGGAAAGTATTTAACAAAAGCAACAGTTATCTTTGACCCAACAACTTACAAGCCTCAAATCCAATTGCAGTTTAATGACGAAGGGGCAAAAGTATTTGAAGAAATAACTGCCAGAAATATCAAAAAGCCATTGGCAATATTTTTGGACGGCGCTTCTATTATAGATACTAACGGAGATGAAAAAATTGATGTTCAAGATTTGTATGCGCCAATTGTTGAAAATAAAATTACCGGTGGGAAAGCAGTTATAACAGGAGATATGAGCACCCAGGTAGCAAATTCCATTGCCTCAAGATTAAACTCGGGAGCCTTACCTGTAAAAATTGGGAGTCCTATTTCCCAAGAAACCGTGGGTCCAACTTTGGGGGCTGTTTCCCTTCAAAAATCGCTTGTAGCAGGGCTGTACGGCCTTCTGGCAGTAGTTATTTTTATGGTGGTATTTTATAGGTTTCCGGGGGTGCTTGCGTCCTTGGCCCTTGTGATATACATAGCGCTGACCTTGGCCATATTCAAGCTGATTCCTGTAACCTTAACCTTGGCTGGCATTGGAGGTTTTATACTTTCCATTGGCATGGCAGTTGATGCCAATATCCTGATTTTTGCCAGAATGAAAGAAGAAATAAAATCTGGCAAAAGTTTAGCCCAGGCAATTGATGAAGGATTTAAAAGAGCTTGGCCGTCAATCCGCGACAGCAATTTTAACTCTTTAATTGTTTGCGCAATTTTATTTTTTGTGGCAACCTCCTTTATAAAAGGGTTTGCTTTCACGCTTGCGCTGGGTATTATTGTTTCATTATTTTCAGCAATATTTATAACAAGAATATTCTTAATGGTTTTTGTAGGCAAATGGGCCGAAAAAATCAAATGGATCTTATAAACTTATGCAATTTAATTTTACAAAATATTCGGCTGTCTATTATATAATTTCGGGCATTTTGATTATTGCCTCAATTGTTTCGCTGTCGGTGTTTGGGTTAAAATTTGGGATTGAGTTCGCCGGCGGAAGCAATATGGAGGTTGCGTTCCAGGACCAAAGGCCTTCAAATGAAGCAATTCAAGATTCTTTAAAAAGTTTTAATTTGGGTGATATTATAGTACAGCCAACAGGATCTGCCGGAGCTATTTTACAGTTTAAGGGAGTTGACGAATCAACCCACCAGAAAATTTTAGCTGAATTAAATAAGATCTCCCCAACAACAGAAAAGAGTTTCCAATATATTGGAGCTTCGGTGGGGCAGGAATTAAGAAATAAAACCGAGCTGGCAATTGTGCTGGCTTTATTGGCTATTACTATATATATTGCTTTTGCTTTCAGAAAAGTTTCAAGGCCCGTGAGTTCTTGGAAATATGGAATTACTTCATTAATTGCCTTGTTTCACGATGTGATAGTGCCACTTGGAGTTTTTGCTATTTTGGGGAAACTGTATAATGTTGAGGTCACAATTCCAATTGTTGCCGCGCTTTTAACTGTTCTTGGTTTTTCTGTTCACGATACAATTGTTATTTTTGACAGGATTAGGGAAAATATTTTAAGGAAGGGAATGGGGCAGTTTGAAGATACGGTGAACTGGAGTTTAAACCAAACATTAGGAAGATCTTTAAGCACAGTGTTTAGCACCCTTATTGTGCTTATATCAATATATTTTTTTGGCGGGGAAACCTTAAAATATTTTGCGCTGACTTTAATTATTGGCATAACCTGCGGAGCGTATTCTTCTATATTTATAGCAAGCCCGTTGTTGGTTTCGTGGTATAAATGGAGTTCTCGCCGATAGCTATTGACATAGTTTATTTAATATGATAAGCTACATATATGGAAAAAGCTAACTACAAGCAAATATACGCAAGGTTTACCAAAGGTCTTAGCACAAAAACTAAAGACATTTTTGACCGCAGGTTTGGAGTTAAAACCAGTGAACCGGAAACTCTTGAATCTATTGGCAAAACATTTGGAATAACCCGTGAAAGAGTCCGCCAAATTGAAGAGGCGGGTTTTAACCATGTAAGAAAAAACAACAAAGATTCCCTGGAAGCCATTTTTGCGGATTTTGCCAGCTATTTTAAAGAACAAGGAGGTTTTAAAAAAGAGGAAAATATCTTAAACGAGCTGGGAGGAAAAAACCAAAAGCCTTATATTTTATTTTTACTGACATTGGGGGAGCAGTTTTCAAGAGTCTGTGAAAAAAAGGATTACCACTATTTTTGGTCATTGGAGCAAAGTCCTCAAACAAAGGTTAAGGACACTTTGAACTCTTTGGTTTTGCAGATGCAAAAAATTGGCAAACCGGTTGCAAAAAAAGATTTTTATGCCAAGGTTGCCCAAAATCAAGGACTTTCAGAACAGGCAACATTGTCTTATCTTGAAATTTCAAAAACAATCCAGCCCAGCAAAGAAGGAGATTTGGGCTTGATTGAATGGCCGGAAATTAAGCCAAGGGGAGTAAAAGACAAAGCATTTTTGGTTTTTCAAAAACATGGCAAGCCTTTGCATTTTACAAAGGTTGCAGAGTTGATAGACAGCTTTGAATATAATTTGCCAAACAAAAAAACTTATCCTCAAACAGTGCACAATGAATTAATAAAAGATGCGCGGTTTGTTTTGGTGGGAAGAGGAACTTATGCCCTTGCTCAATGGGGGTATGCTCCCGGAACTATAAAAGATGTAATTGCCAAAGTATTAAAAGAAAATAATGGGGCAATGCAAAAAGATGAACTTGTGGAAAAAGTTTTGGCTCAAAGATTGGTTGCAAAAAATACTGTGCTAATGAACTTAAACAACAAGAAGCATTTTGAAAAAGATTCAAACGACAAATATTTTTTGAGAGGTGTGCAACAAAACTAAAATAAATTTAGAAACAAAAGAGTCCCTTTACTGGGCCTTTTTTGTTGTGTATAATATATTAATGGATATTTTTACTACAGGATTAATTGTTTTGTTTGCAATGACGGCAATATTTTATATTGTTTTGTTTTCGTTTATTTATTACTGGCATTTAACAAAAATTTCTTTTATTGTTGTGCCTATGTTTTTTACTTTTGATTTTTTTGCAATAGGATTTTTAGTTATTTCTATTGTGGCTATTATTCTTAATTATCTGCCTGTGATTATCAGGTTTTTTAAACTATAAAATTATGGGGTTGAAGCTATCTGAACGCTTTTTTTGGTGGGAATGGCTTGATAAAATGATTTTTGCTGCTTTTTGGTGGGTGATTTTGTTTATAATTATTTTATGGGTTCCCTTTTTGAGAGTTTGGTGGTGGGCATTTTTACCGCTAATGCTTTCTGCGCAATTAAAAACACTTTATTTATGGTGGATAGGATGGGACTTTGACTATGCAAAACAAAAGTGGGTGATTTTGGAGGTAATACCGCCAAAAGAGGTTTTAATTCCAATAAAAGCAATGGAAGATGTTTTTGCTACTGTTTGGCCGATCTATGACAACGGTAACTTTAGGGAAGTTTGGTGCGATGGCGAATTGCAATGGTCTCCTTATTGGTTTTCTTTTGAAATGGCAAGCATCGAGGGGACAATCCATTTTTATTTGAGGTTTATGCGACAAAACAAAAATGTAGTTGAAACCGCTTTATACGGACATTATCCTGACATTGAAATTCATGAGGTTGAAGATTATACAAAATTGGTTCCGCAAAATATTCCCAATGACGAATGGAATATGTACGGGGAAGATTATATATTTACTCAGCCGAATGCTATTCCACTCAGAACTTATGAAAAGTTTTTTGAACCGCAAGGCGAAAGAATTTCAGCAGAAGAAAAAAGAATTGATCCGATTTTCACTTTATTGGAATCAATGGCACGGCTCGGTCCGGGCGAACATCTTTGGGTTCAATATGTATTGTATCCGGTAACTGATAAGGACGAGCCAGAATGGATGAAAGAAGGGAAAAGTATTGTAGATAAAATAGCAAAACGGCCGGAAAAGAAAAAAGAGCCTACGCTTTGGGAAGATTTAGCTAATATCTTAGGAATTATCATAAAAGGCCCGGAAAAAGAGGGCTCAGGGGAGAGCGCAAAATACTCATGGGCAACGGAAGAGGATGATGAAACCGGAGAGCGCCAAATTTCGCTGACCCCGGGAGAAAGAGACCTAATTACTGAAATTGAAAATAAGATGAAAAAACCAGTTTTCAAAACCGCATTACGTGCAGTTTATGTTGCAAAAAGAGAAAATTGGAGAGCGCCAAACAGAGTTGCTTTTAGAAGCTATGTGGCTCATTTTACATTGTCCAACTTTAACAGGCTTTCATGGTCAAATAAAACGCGACCAAGAGTACACTATTTTATGCGGAACAGAAGAGTATTTCTGAGAGCTAGGAAAATGTTTAGAATGACAGTTTTGAGATTTCCAACGCTTTTTCCAGACAGGAGAGCCGAGCTTCCAATTTTTAGCACAGAAGAATTAGCCTCAATGTATCATTTTCCAATAAAAGTGGCCGGTATGGCGGTTGGCGCATTGAAAAATGTTGAGTCAAAAAAAGCCGGGCCTCCGCCAAACTTGCCTGTTGAGGAGTAGCGCGTAAAAATAAAAAAACATGTCAAAAGATTTAACTTTTATTGCCAAGACAAACTTTCGCAATGCCGAACAAAAATTCGGAATTAAAAGAGCCGACAGGCGCCAGCACATGTATGTGATTGGAAAAACTGGAGTTGGTAAAACAGCTTTTTTAAAGAATATGGCTTTGCAGGATATCAATAACGGGCAGGGGCTTGCTATTATTGACCCTCACGGAGAGTTTGTTGAAGAAGTTTTGGATAATATCCCTCCTCATAGAATTAATGATGTGGTTTATTTTAATCCCGCGGATATGGAATTTCCCGTTAGTTTTAATATTATGGATGTGCCAGATCCAAGGTACAAGCACCTAATTGCATCTGGACTGATTGGTATTTTTACTAAAATTTGGGCAAATGTGTGGTCGGCTCGTATGGAATATATTTTGGCTAACTGTATTTTAGCTCTGCTGGATACTCCCGGCACTACGCTTTTGGGCATACCAAGAATGCTGGTTGACAGAGACTACCGGCAAAAAATCATCAATAATCTCAAAGATCCGGTGGTAAAATCATTTTGGGTAAACGAATATGAAGAGTGGGAGTCGCGCTATCGCAATGAAGCTATTGCTCCGGTCCAAAATAAAGTAGGGCAGTTTTTAAATGTTTCTTTTGTCAGGAATATTGTAGGTCAGGCCAAGAACACCATTGATATTGATGAAATAATGAATAACCAAAAAATTCTGCTGGTTAATGTTTCCAAGGGACGAATTGGCGAAGATAACGCGGCAATTTTGGGAGCTATGATTATTACCAAGATACAACTGGCGGCAATGGAACGCGTGCGAATTCCAGAAGATGAAAGAAAAGATTTTTATATGTATGTTGATGAATTCCAAAATTTTGCCACAGACTCTTTTGTAAACATTTTATCAGAAGCCCGTAAATACCGTTTGAATTTAATTATTGCCCATCAATATATTGGGCAGCTAGTCACCGATACAAGCACTGCTGTAAGGGACGCTGTTTTTGGCAATGTGGGTACCATGCTTTCTTTCCGGGTAGGGGCAGCCGACGCGGAAGCTTTAGAGTTAGAGTTTACCCCTGAATTTTTGCAGAATGACCTGATTCGCTTGGATAATTATCATATTTATTTAAAACTTATGATAGACGGCATCACTTCCAGGCCCTTTTCTGCCACAACTATTGCCCCGGCTCCTGTTGAGAAAGACGATAAAAAGCGGGAAGAAATTATCAGGATTTCCAGGTCAAAATATGCCCATACCGTAAAGTCTGTTGAAGAAGAAATCAATCGTTGGGCTGCAAATATGGAAGCTCCCGTTAATAATAATCAGAATTCACATAGATCAAATATTCCTCAGTCTATGCAGGCTGGACGGCCTTCTGATTCAACAAAGTTATACGATGTTAAGTGTTCAAACTGCGGAAAAGACACAAAGGTTATTTTTCCACCTGAGCCGGGAAGAGCTGTTTATTGCAAAGCGTGTTTAAAAAAAATAAAGGCAGGAGAGACCCGACAAAAGCCCGAGGAGCATTTTGACCAGCAAACCGCAACGCCTGCTAAAAACGCTTCTGGTGGGGCAGAAAAGAGACAAGAGAGAGATTCAGCCTTGGCCGATTTGGGCATAGAATTCGCCCAGCCTTCTGGAGGAGCGCCTAGTCGTTCGGCCGAGCGAGCAACTCCTCCGGAAAAAATAGGGACAGTATCCTTTCGTGATTTTGGCAGAAGACCCGCCTCCACTAAAGGCTCCAGCGAGGCAAAGCAAGTAAAGCGAAAAGAAATAAATTTGTCAGAATTAAAAAAGGCGCTGGAAGAGAGTTTGGAAAAGAAAGACGAGCCAAGTGATGAACCCGTCATTGCGAGCCGTAGCGAAGCAATCTCAACCAAAGAAAAGATTGCTTCGTCGCCCGAAGCTCCTCGCAATGACGAAAAGATAAAAAAAGATAATAAAAAAACGCTCGAGCCTGGCAAGCCCGTAAAGTTATGATCTGCCAAAACTGCAAAACCGAGTTTGTAATTGAGCCCGAGGATTTTTTGTTTTACGAAAAAATGAAAGTCCCTCCGCCAACATTTTGTCCGGAATGTCGGTTTCAGCGGAGGCTTGCTTTCCGAAACGAACGAAAATTATTTAGAAACATAAACGCCAGAACAAGCGAGAAAATTTTAACTATTTATCCGCAGGAATCGGGAATAGTGGTATATACTGACGAGGATTTCAGGTCTGATTTATGGGACCCAATGGATTATGGTGTGGATTATGATTTTTCTCGGCAATTCTTTAAACAAATTTTAGAATTGATGAAAAAGGTTCCGCGGCCTGCTCGCAACTATTATGTTGACACTATGGTGAATAGCGATTATAGCGCAAATTGTGGTTATTTTAAAAATTGTTATTTGTTATTTAATGCTGATTATTGCGAGGATTGCGCGTATGGTAACGGTGTTAACTATGCAAAAAGTTGCTATGATATCTCGCATTGTATTAACTCTGAACGGTGTTATGAATCATTTTGGATAATGAAATGCAATCGCGCGCATTTTTGTTCCCAGTGTGTTGAATGTATGGAAATTTTGTTTTGCAAAGATTGTCTTGGGTGCAGTAATTGTTTCGGCTGTATGAATTTACGGAATAAAAAATATTGCATATTCAATATCCAATACACAAAAGAAGAATACGAAGAAAAAATCACTGGAATGAAATTAAATTCATGGAAAGGAATTGAGGAAGCAAGGCAAAAAGCTCATGAATTTTGGCTAAAAAATCCAAATAAATATCACCAAGGGGTAAAAAATGTAAATTCTACCGGAGCTTACGTAACCAACTCAAAAAATGTGCGCAATGGATATTTAGTTCGCGAATGTGAAGATTGCAAATATGTTCAGTATTTGCAAGAACCTCCGGCAAGTAAGAATTGCTACGATATATGTATTTGGGGTGACAATAATACATTATGCTATGAGAATGAGGCAAGCGGCGGAGGAACATTTAATTTGAAATTTTCTATAGAATGCTGGCCAAATATACGCGACTCTGAGTATTGCGTTTTTTGCCAAAATTCGTCAAACCTTTTTGGGTGCGTTGGGTTAAAAAATAAAGACCACTGTATTTTTAATAAACAGTACACCAAAGAAGAGTACGAAGAACTCGTTGTAAAAATTAAGAAACATATGGATGAGATGCCCTACACTGATAAAGCAGGCAGAGTTTATAAATACGGAGAATTTTTTCCTGTAGAGTTTTCGCCTTTTGCCTATAATCAAACACTTGCTTTTGATCATTTTACGCTTTCCAAAGAAGAAGCACTAAAATCTGATTATTTATGGAAAGATCCAACACCTCAGGAATATAAAATTACCATGAAAGGAGAGGATTTGCCAGACGCCATCGAGGAGGCAAAAGACGACATTTTGGATGCTATTATAAGTTGCGCAAAATGTAAAAAAGCATTCCGTATTATAAAGCAAGAGCTGGAATTTTTGCGACGAGAAAAAATTTCTTTGCCAAGATATTGCGTGGACTGTCGGCATTCTCGCCGCATTGTCCAGCGCCTGCCAAGCAACCTTTTTCACCGTCAATGTATGTGCGATAAAAATCACCCGCACCATAGCGGAAAATGTCCCAACGAGTTTGAAACTTCGTATGCCCCAGATAGGCCGGAAATAGTTTACTGCGAAAGCTGCTATAACGCGGAGGTAGCGTAAAAATTGGATAGACGTCGGACGTCTATCCGTTCAAGGTGATTAATATGTCACATAGAAAAGAGAAATTTATAACAGGCGATAATTATCACGCAACAATCCGGGCGATTGATGATAATTTGGTGTTTAAAAATACTAATGATTATTTTCGAGGTATTTTTTCTATATATGAGTTTAATGACACAAATCCTGTTACAATTCAAGCCAAAAGAAAAGCCAGAAAAGCATTTAAAAATTCTTTAATGAAATTAGAAAAAATAGATAGACGTCGGACGTCTATCCAGCTTCCCGAATTTGCTGATAAAAGAGATAAGTTTGTTGATATTTTAGCATTTTGTTTTATGCCAAATCACATTCATCTTCTTTTAAAACAACTGAAAGATGATGGGATATCTAAGTTCATGCAAAAAGTTGGCGGAGGGTATGGAAAATATTTTAACACTAAATACCAGCGCAAGGGTCATGTTTTCCAGGACAGTTTTAATGCTGTGCGCATTGAAAACGATAATCAGCTTATGGCTACAGTATCCTACATTTTCACAAATCCCATTGCCTTGGTAGAACCCGGTTGGAAAGAACTGGGAATTAGGAATCATACTACTGAAGAAGTGGAAAATTATTTAAAAGAATATAAGTGGTCTAATTTTCAAGATTGCATTGGTATTAAAAATTTTCCTTCTGTTACAGAGAGAGAATTTTTGTTGACTATGATGGGCGGATCAGAAGGGCTAGCGACTGTTATGAGAGATTGGATTGAGCACAAAAAGAATATTGCGCAGTATAAAGACTTGTTTTTAGAGTAGATAGACGTCGGACGTCTATCCGTCTATAATAAAATATGGAAAGCGAAACTAAAACACATTCGGCGGGCTCAGTGCGGGCCTGTCAAAACTGTAAAAAGGACTTTACTATTGAGCCAGATGATTTTGATTTTTACGAAAAGATAAAAGTGCCCCCGCCAACCTTCTGTCCACAATGCAGGATGTTTCGCAGGTTAATTTGGAGAAACGAAAGGATTTTTTTTCGCAGGCCAGACTCTTTAACTGGCAAAGAAATTTTTTCCGGTTTTCCTCCGCAAGTTAAAGCAAAAATTTATGAGGTAGAATACTGGAAGTCGGATGCTTGGGACCCTATGGAGTACGGCAGAGAATACGATTTTTCAAAAACATTTTTTGAGCAGTTTTATGAGTTGCTTTATGTTGTGCCTTGGCCATCGCGCGCAATTCAGGGTTTGGTTAACTCTGATTATAGCAATCAAGCCGATTATTTAAAAAATACATATTTGGCTCATAATGCTGGTTATGTTGAAAATAGCGCCTATATTATAAGGGCTAATCACATTAAAGATAGTTTTGATTTTTTAGATGGCTCTCGTGTTGAATTGGCATATGACTCCACGCTTATTGCCGATGGGTTTAAAATATTTTATTCTCTTAATTGCATCGATTGTAATGATATTTGGTTTTCAAAAGATTTACAGGGATGTTCTAATTGTATTGGGTGTGCTGGGTTGCGTAGAAAAAATTACTGTATATTTAATGTGCAATATTCAAAAGAAGATTATGCAAAAGAATTAGAAAATTTAAAACTACATACTTACTCTGGATTAGAAGTAGCGCGTAAAAAAGTTTATGAAATTTGGAAAAAAACACCAGTAAAATTTTATAATGGAAAACAGCTAGTTGACTGTGTGGCCGACAACTCCTTGCATAGCAAAAATTGTAAAGAATGCTGGGACGTTGCTGAGGGTCAGGATTTAAAGTTTTGCCAAATGGTGGTTGATGATGTCACAAATTCTTATGATTACAGTGTTTGGGGAGCAAAAGCCTCGCAATTTTATGAATGTATGACTTGTGGTGACCAATCAGAAAAGATTAAATTTTGTTTTGACTGTTGGCCCGGAAGCAAAGATTTAGAATATTGCGCAATTTGTCGGTCTTCGTCTGATTTATTTGGTTGTGTTGGGTTAAAGAAAAAACAGTACTGTATTTTAAATAAACAATATACAAAAGAAGAATATTTTAATTTAGTAGAAAAAATTAAAAAGCAAATGCAAGAAATGCCTTTTACAGATTCTCGTGGTAAAGTTTATTCATATGGCGAGTTTTTTCCTTCAGAATTTAGTCCATATGCTTATAATGAAAGCCAACTACAAGATTTATTTCCAAAAACTAAAGAACAAGTTGAAGAATTAGGATTTTTTGTACGGGAACAGCCTGTAAAAGAATTCAGTGTTACTTTAAAAGCATCGGAATTGCCAGATTCTATTGAGGAAGTGAAGGACGATGTTTTGAAGCAAGTAATTGCTTGTGAAAATTGTGGCAAGGCTTATAAAATTATTGATATGGAATTGCAATTTTTAAGGCATTTAAAACTGCCATTGCCTAGAATGTGTATAGAATGCCGTTTTCAAGCTCGCAACAAATTTATTAATCCTCCGGTTTTTTACAATCGAACTTGCGCAAAGTGCCAGACTTCAATTCGCACAACTTATGCTCCCGACAGACCGGAGATTGTTTACTGCGAAAGTTGTTATAACTCCGAAGTAGCGTAGACGGGTTGCAAGTTTATAAAGTTATAAAGTTTGTCAAGTTGTATGTTAAAAGAAATTCGTAATTGTCAGAATTGCAAACAAGAGTTTGTAATAGAACCCGAAGATTTTAATTTCTACGAAAAAATGAAAGTGCCTCCGCCGACATTTTGCCCGGAATGTCGGTTTCAGCGGCGATTAATGTTTCGGAATGAACGAGTGCTGTATAAAAGAAAGTGCGACTTGTGTGGCCGGGATATGGTAACGAATTTTTCTCCGGATTCAAAATTAGTTATATATTGCAGCGCTTGCTGGTATTCTGACAAATGGGATGACGGGCAATACTTTTTGGAATATAATCCGTCTCGCCCTTTTTTTGAGCAGATGATTGAATTGCAGAAAATAACACCACATATGGCGCTCATCAACGATTATCCAACACTTATAAACAGTGACTACGTAAACAACGCGGGTAGTTTAAAAAATTGCTATCTGATTTTTAACGCTGATTTTGATGAAAATGTTCTCTACTCAAGCATAGTGGTACGGGTTAAAGATTCAATGGATTGCTACATGGTGGGAGAGTCAGAGCTTATGTATCAGGATATTGATACTAAAGGCTATAAAAACTTTTTTTGCGAAAGTTGCACTGGATGCAATGAATCATATTTTTTGAGAAGCTGCCTGGGCTGCAGTTATTGTTTTGGATGCATCAATTTAAGAAACAAAAAATATCACATATTTAACGAGTCTTTTTCTAAAGAAGAATATTTCGAAAAAATAAAGGAGTTTAAACTTAATACTTATTCTGGTTTGATACAAACTCAGAAAAAAGTGTATGAATTTTGGCTGAAATATCCCCATAAATATATGCACAATAATGCGCAAAATTTAAATGCAACGGGCGATTATGTTTTTAATGCAAAAAATGCGCGCAATTGCTACCAAGCCAGATTATTGGAAGATGCCCGCTATTGCCAATTTATAACTTTGCCCACCGCCAAAGATATTTATGATGTTACAGAATGGGGCAATGGAGTTCAGCGAACCGTGGATTCCTTGGGCGTGGGTGAGGGCGTGGATATGGTAAAATTTACATGTTGCGCATGGCACCAAGGAACTATGGAGGTTGAATACGGAATGTATAATACTTCTTGCAAGTATACTTTTGGCTGCATTAATCTTAAGAGTAAACAGTATAGAATTTTAAACAAACAATATTCAGAGGAAGACTACAAAATTTTGCGGGCGCGAATTGTGGAAGATATGGATAAAAGTCCCTATATTGATTCTGCAGGAAGAGTTTGGCGCTATGGAGACTATCTGCCTTACGACTTAAGTCCGTTTGCGTATAATGAATCGCATGCAATTCAGCTGTATCCTTTTTCTAAGGAAGAAGTTTTTAAAAACGGGTGGAAGTGGCGCGACCCTGTGGCAAGCAAGCACGTGGTTACACTGCCAGTTGATAAAATTCCAGACAATATTCACGATGTGCAAGATTCAATATTAAAAGAGGTCTTGGGTTGTGGTTTCTGCGGAAAGCCCTTTCGCCTTGTTTCTGCGGAGCTTGAACTTTTGAGGCGTTTTGATTTTCCAATTCCGCATTTTTGTCCAGATTGTCGGTACATGGAACGTTTGTCGCGCATAAATCCGCCAAAGTTGTGGGATCGTAAATGCGCCAAATGCGGAAAGGACATAAAAACCTCTTATTCTCCCGACCGCCCAGAAATTATTTACTGCGAACAGTGCTACAACGCCGAGGTGGCGTAAATAAAAAATCGCAACGCGCGATTTTTGAGAATTACTATTTTATTTTTTCCAGATATTCCACTCTGCCCTCCAATTTTTCAAATTCTTGCTGGTCAACCTTATTACCTAACTGCCCTTGAATTTTAATCAATGTTCGGTCAATTTTATTAAGCCTTTGGTCAATTTTATTAAACTTTTCATCTTGACCTGTAAAACCTTTTTGTATCATTTCAGCCAGTTGGTCAGTTGTTACATTTTTTATTAGTTTATCTTTTTCCATAATTGCAAAATTTAGTTTATACTTTATTATAGACCTGTAAAATACGTTGTCAATAAATATGATTCAAGAAACTAAACGATGTCAAAACTGTAAGCAGGATTTCGTAATCGAGTCCGAGGATTTTTTGTTTTACGAAAAAATGAAAGTGCCTGCGCCAACCTTTTGTCCGGATTGCAGAATGCAACGCAGGTTCTCCTGGCGAAATGAGAGAACACTCCACCGTAATGTTTGTGCGAAAACAGGGAAAAAAATAATTTCAGGATTTGCGCAGGATTCCGGTCTTGCGGTATACGACAGAGATGTTTGGTGGTCAGATGATTGGGATTCAATGGCCTTTGGAGCAGATTACGATTTTTCGAAACCGTTTTTAAAACAATGGGGAGAGCTTTTTGGACGAGTTCCTCATCCCGCAGTATTTAATACGCTTACAGTGAACTGCGATTATACCCAATACACCGGAAACATGAAAGATGCCTATCTTGTTTCTGCATCGTGGGGCGGAGAAAACCTTGCGTATGGCGCTCGCGTTGTTTTTTGCAGAGATACTTTTGACGCATTTGCAGTAGGCAGTTGCGAGCTGTGTTATGAAGATGTAAACGTATATAAATCTTCCAGAACCCATTTTTCACAAAATTGCGAAAGCTGCATGGACAGCATTTTTTTGTATGATTGCCGTGGCTGCACAAACTGCGTTGGTTGCGTTGGCCTGCGAAATAAATCTTATTGTATTTTTAATCAACCCTATTCAAAAGAAGATTATCAAAAGCAAATTCAGGAACTAAGAGTTAACACTTATGCGGAGATTGGGAAAGTGAAAGAAAAGTTTGAAACCCTCAAACAAGGACATATTAGAAAGTACGCCATGCTCATTAAGTGCGAAAGGTCTACCGGGGATAATATGCAAAACGTTGCAGATTCAAAAAATTGTTTTGACATTCCGGGAGACACGCGAAATTGTAAATTTATACAAAATGGAGCAGACCATCTTTTTGATTCGTATGATGGCTATGGGGTGGGAGCAAACGTTGATTTGCTCTACGAAGCATTTGATTCTGGTGTTGAAGGCTCTCGCCAATTATTTTGCATGACTGTTTATGGATCTCACGATGCAACTTATTGCTTCAATTGCCATGGTTGCGGTAACATTTTCGGTTGTATTGGATTACGGAATAAAGAATATTGCATTCTCAACAAACAATATACAAAAGAATCCTTCGACGAGCTCAGGACAAAAATAATCCAGCACATGAATGACATGCCTTACGTAGACAAGAAAGATAGAGTTTATAAATATGGGGAATTTTTTCCAGTTGAGTTATCTCCATTTGGGTACAATGAAACTTCGGGGCAGGACTTTATGCCAATGAGTAAAGAGGCGGTACAAGAAGCGGGCTTTAACTGGAGAGATCTTAAAGCGCAAGAAAGCCAGCCAACTTTTTCTGCGCAAAATCTTCCAGATGCCATTAAAGATAGCAGTACCGAAATTATTAAAGAAAATTTTGGGTGTCTTAGCTGTGGAAAAGCGTATCGCGTTATCCTAAAGGAATATCAATTTCTAAAACAGTTTCATCTGCCCTTGCCTCGTCTATGTCCTGAATGTCGCCATCAAGCACGGCTTAAATTAAGAAATCCTTTAAAATTATGGCATCGGCAATGCATGTGCGAAAAATCAAACCACGGACACGAGAGCCGATGTCCAAATGAATTTGAGACCAGCTATGCTCCCGACAGGTCGGAAATAGTTTACTGTGAGCAGTGCTATAATGCAGAAGTTGCGTAGAATCCATCGGGTCAACGCCGTTGACCCGATAAAAATAAAAGGTCGGTATTTGGTGTCATTGCGAGGAGCAAAGCGACGAAGCAATCTTATGGCTGATTGCCTCCACCAGCTAAACGATTTACCTTGAAGAAAGTGTATAAAAAAGCTATTATGAAAAAAAATAGTTAAATTTTAAATTTATGGCAGAAAATAAAGGTAATAGAATCCGCAGATTTAAATTGGCGCCTCCGCCTCCGGAGTTGCCAGTTTATGGTACAGTTGAGCCAGAAGATTGCTCATTTATTGGCAAAACCAATTATGAGGCGGCTTTGCAAGAGCAAAAGTTTATTTTTGGAATTAAGCGTGTAGACAGGCGCAGGCATGTTTATGTTGTTGGAAAATCCGGAGTAGGGAAGTCAAAACTTCTGGAGCTTTTTGTGCGCCAAGACATTGGGTATCGCCATGGGCTTTGTTTTATTGACCCTCATGGAGATGTTATAGAAGAAATTTTGCATTTTATTCCAGAAGACCGCATAAATGATGTGGTGCTTATTGATCCTTCCGACTCAAAATATCCTATTTCCTTTAACCCCTTGGCAAACATTGACCCCAGCTTTAAACATCAGCTGACTCAAGGTTTGATAGAAGTTTTAGAAAGGCAATTTGGCGCCAACTGGACGCCAAGGCTTGAGCACGTATTCCGCTTTACTTGTTTGGCGCTTTTAGATTATCCGCACGGCACTATGCGGGGAATGATTTCCATGTTAACAGACAGAAATTACCGCCAACTTGTGGTGGAGTATATTCAAGACGACATGGTAAAGCGCTTTTGGGCAATTGAGTTTGCCGACTGGTCGGAAAAATACGATACAGAAGCCATTATTCCACTGGTGAATAAACTGGCGCAATTTTTGTCTGACCCTGCCTTACGAGGTATTTTTGGCCAGGAAGAAAATAAGGTTGATTTGGCAAAGTTAATGAATGAAGGTAAAATTATTTTAATTAATTTATCCAAAGGCAAATTGGGAGAGGAAAACGCCAGTTTTTTTGGCTCAATGTTTATTACAAAAATTAAACAGGCGGGAATGGAGCGCGCTTCTTTACCGGAATCCGAAAGGAAAGATTATTATTTGTATGTTGACGAGTTTCATAATTTAATGACCGAAACTTTTGAAAACATATTATCAGAAGCCCGAAAATACGGCATTTGTCTTACTGTGGCTCACCAATATATGGGGCAACTTATTCCAAAAGTCCAACAAGCGGTTTTGGGAAACACAGGAACTATTATTGTTTTTCGTGTTGGAGGAGAAGACGCGGTAAAATTGGAGCCGGAAATGGCGCCAATATTTGGCGTTAAAGATATGGTAAATTTGGGAGTCCAGAATTTTTATATTAAAGAAACAATTGATGGGGAAGCTTACGATCCTTTTTCTGCCGAGACTTTAAAAGTTATGCCGGCAACTCACGAATCTTATAAAAAGGAAATTATTGAGCAGTCCCGCAAAAAATACACCATTTCAGCTGAAGCCGCAAAGAAACTTATGGAACAAGAAGAGTCAAAAATTATGCGAAGCTCCCACGAAAAATCTATAATTCAAGGCAGGGGAAAAGGACCCGCCTCCGCTCCGCAGGGCGAAGCCTCGGCGGACGAAGCCAGCGAGTCAAAACCCGAAGAACCACTAATTTAATATGAATCAAGAAACTCGTAATTGTGAAAAGTGTAATAAGGATTTTGCTGTGCAGGCAGATGATATTCCGTTTTATGAAAAAATGGATTTGCCTTTACCAACAATGTGCCCTCATTGCCGTTTTAAATATCTTTTGGCTTTTTGGGTAAACGGAAGATTTAGAATTACAAAATCTGCATTGAGCGGAAAAACAATTATAACAGTTCTACCGGAATCCGCTCCTTTTCCTATTTACGAGTTAAACGAATTTATCTCCGATGCTTGGGATCCGTTTGAATACGGAAAAGATTATGTTTCTTCGCAGTCATTTATTGATCAGCTTGTTGAACTGCAATCAAAAGTGCCGCATCCACATCAAGTTGGCAGAAAAAATTTAAATTGCGATTGGGCAGATGATGCATGGGAGTCAAAAGATGCATATCTTACTCGCTCTGGCCTCCATATGGATAATATTCTTTATGGATATCGTTTAATAAATTGCAAAAATTCTGTTGATTTAACTTTTTGTTTTGATTTGGAGCGTTCATACGATTGTTTAAATTGTTTCAAAAGTTATAACTTGAAATATTCTTTTAATTCCAGAGATTGCATGGATAGTTTCTTTTTGTACGACTGCAGAAATTGCCAGAATTGTTTTATGTCTTGGAATTTGAGAAATAAAAAATATCATATTTTAAACCAGCCGTATTCAAAAGAAGATTACGAAAAAAAGCTTGAGGAATATAACTTAAAATCGCGCGCAAATGTTGAAAAATTGAAAAAAGAATTTTGGCAACATATCGGAAATGATGCAACACACCGCCAAAATTATAATATTCAGGCAGTGAATTCTACGGGGAATTTTCTTGAAAATGATAAAAATTGCTACGAAAGTTATTTTATGCAGGAATCAGAAAATTGTCGCTATGTTTTTAGAGGTTTTAAAAATAAGGAAACTATTGATTCGGTAGGCGCGCTTGAAGCGGAAAAATGTGCAATGGGCGGGATGGATCAAATTGCTTATGGTAACCTTTGCAATCTCTATACAACTAATTGCCGTTTTAGCGCCTATTTAGACAATTGCGAAGATGCCGAATATTGTTTTGGTTGTGTTGGGTTGCATAAAAATAAATATTGCATCTTAAACAAACAATATACCAAAGAAGAGTATGAAAAATTGGTTGAGAAAATAAAATCTGATATGAAAAATAGGGGAGAGTGGGGAAAATTCTGGCCATTTTCATCAGCGTACTGTGGTTATAATCTTTCCATAGCCCAAATGCAGTTTCCCATGACAAAGGATAAAGCCATAAAATTTGGCGCTAAATGGGAAGAGGCTAACGAGCCACGCTACGAAAACATTACAAGCGCAGACAGCTTGCCGGACAATATTGATGAAGTAAAAGATGATATTACGAAACAGCGCATTTTATGCCCGGAAACAAAGTTGAGCTATAACATTACAAAAGACGAACTGGCATTTTATCGCGAGCATGGCATTCCGCTTCCACAAAGGCATTTTGACTGGCGCACATTAGAACGTTATAAACCTTTTAGTTTTATGGCCAATCTTCAGCATGGAGTTTGTGCATATTGCAAAAAAGAAATTGAACATTATTACAGCCCGGAGCTCGGCTTCCAAAAGGTAGCCTGCCTGGAATGCTACCAGCGCGAAATAGCATAATTATTCAAATATCTATACAAGCATGAAAAGATGGACGATTATTTTTAGAGCTTTTTCAAACATAAATCGCTTGAAAATTATCAGTATTCTTTCTCGCGGTAGAAAAATAAACGTAAGTGATATTGCGCGAAGTTTGCATATTTCGTTCAAGGCGACATCAAATCATTTGGCGATACTCAAAAATTTAGATGTTATAGAGTCCGAGGGCATGTCAGGGCATGTGTTTTATTCGATAAACAAAAATATGCCCAGTGATTTTAAAAAAATCTTATCCAACATTAACATATAAAAGATATGAGATCATAATAGGACAATTCTATGGAATTGTCCTATACGGTAAAACTTGTTATAATAAGATTAATGCTAAAAGGTTATTGGCGGAATATTCTAAAACATTTACCACTCTTTATGAGTATGATAAAAAGAAGACAGATCAATAATTGTGCCTTCACTGCGCTCGCGTTTTTGATTGCAGTTTCAGATCCAAAAGAAAAAGATAAACTAATAAAAATTGTCACAAATTTATTAAAGTAAAATGGAGTCACAAACTAAACAATGTCAAAACTGCAAAAAGAACTTTGTAATTGAGCTCGACGATTTTGCGTTTTACGAAAAAATGAAAGTGCCACCACCGACATGGTGTCCGGAGTGTAGACAGCAAAGAAGGATACTTATAAGAAACTTTAGAACGCTTTATAAGCGCAATTCTGACAAATCAGGGAAACCAACCATTTCAATGTGCTCTAAAAAAGTACCGTTTCCGGTATGGAGTCATGATGAATGGTGGTCAGATGATTGGGATGCGCATGATTATGGACGAGATGTTGATTTTTCAAAGCCGTTTTTCCTTCAGATTAAATCATTATGGGACGTTGTTCCCCGATCTGCAATAATTGTCACTCAGAGCGTCAGTTGTGATTATTCAAACGCCGTACTTACCGGAAAAAATTTGTATCTTGTATTTGGAACTGTTGATTGTGAAGATTGTATGTATGGACATATTGTATGGAATTCAAAAGACTGTGTTGACGATTTATATGTTTTTAAATCAGAACTTTGTTGTGAATGCGTTGATGTGCTGGGATCGTATCACGTCTTATACTCGCAAGAATGCGAAGATTGCAATAATTGCATTGGACTTTTTGATTGTCGTGGATGCTCAAATTGTATAGGATGTGTTGGTTTAAGGCAGAAATCAAATTACCTTTTTAATGAGTCTGTGGGGAAAGAAAAAATTGAAGAGTTTTTGAGAAGGTATCCCATACACGATCCCAAAACGATCTCAATGATTCTTGAAAAAAGAAAAGAATTACGGAATAAAGTGCCCCAGCGATTTTTTTTCGGCTCGCATAACGCCGACGTTTCGGGAAATCACATCTACCATGCAAAAAATGTGCACTATTCGTTTGACGTAAAAAGCGGTGAAGATTCAAAATATATTTTTACGTGCAGGCAGGCTATTGATTCGTATGATATCTCGTTTACCGCAGACATTGAGCTTGGATATCAAAATTTACATTGTTTTGGCCGCAATATTATGTTCTCAAATACTTGCATAAATTGCACTTACACATATTATTCAGAAAATTGTACTAATTGTCACAATATTTTTGGGTGCGAAGGATTGAAGAGTGATGAGTATTGTATTTTGAATAAAAAATATTCGAAGGAGGAATATGAGGTGTTGTTGCCAAAACTAATCAAGCACATGGAGCAAGCCGGCGAGTGGGGTAATTTTTTTCCGAAAGAAATAATGCCATTTGCATATAATGAATCAATAGTGAATGAATATTTTCCGCTCACAAAAGAACAAGCCTTGGCGCAGGGATACAGATGGGAAGACGATATTCCGCGAACAAAAGGGCAGGAGACAATATCAAATGATAAATTACCGAAAGACCCAGGGTTTTTTACAAATGAACTTACCGGAGAGGTATTAAGGTGCGATACATGCTCGTATAATTATCGGTTGACTTCACAGGAGATTTCTTTTTATAAACGGCTCAACCTCGCTCTTCCGCTCGATTGTTATAATTGCAGGCATGAAAGAAGAATGAAATCCAGAAATGCCAGAACGCTATTTCAAGGATATTGCTCAAAATGCAATAAAGAAATTCAGACATCCTATAATCCAGAACAGCAAAAGCAATATAAAATTTATTGTGAGCAGTGTTATCAACAGGAAGTAGCGTAATTATTAAAAAAAGCGAGTTGAAAAGCTCGTTTTTTTATGATATAATAAAGAATAAAGAATATGAAAAATTGGTCAACAAATACAAAAAAACTAAGAAAAGACAAGGATAAATTTACCATTTGGAAGCTGGAACAGCTAGTGAATTTTGGTTTGGGAAAAAAGAAAATTAAGAAAAGCGAGCTCAAAAAACACTGGAAGGTTATAAATATAGATTTGGCCAAAAGAAAATTTTTGTCTTTATTTGTAAAATAATGGAATATATTTTATCTGAAAGCCAAAAAAATATTCTCAAAATAATAAGTAAAGACAAGCTTATTTGCGATAATTTTTATTTAACCGGAGGCACTGCTTTGGCGGAATTTTATTTACATCATCGCCTGTCTGAGGATTTAGATTTTTTTTCTGAAAATGAGTTTGAGTCTCAAGGCATCTCTATTTTTTTGGAGAAAATAAAAAGCAAGGCCATGATAAGGAAAGTGGAGTACCAGCAAAGTTTTAACCGTAATTTGTTTTTTCTTGATTTGATTGACGGAGACAAAATAAAAATGGAATTTACGTATTTTCCATTTATGCGCATTGAGAAAAAAGAAAAAATTGGTGACTTATACATAGACAGTTTACTGGATATTGCCGTTAATAAGGTTTTCACGATTTACCAAAAACCAAGGTCTCGTGATTTTATTGATTTGTATTTTATTCTAAAAAAAGAAAAAAGCTTTTCGCTTGATGATTTGGTTAAAAAGGCTCAGATAAAGTTTGGCAATTATATTGATCCTATTCAACTAGGAACTCAATATATGAAAGCAAGGGAACTGAAAGATTTTCCAAAGATGATTACCGATATTAAAGAAAATGTTTGGCAAGATTTTTTTATTTCTGAAGCTAAAAAACTTTCTAAAAAAATTATATCGCCACGCTAAATTACGATTTATATCGCCACGCTACGTTGCGACTTATAAAATAAAATGGAAAGCCAAACAAAAATTTGTCAAAATTGTAAGAAGGACTTTGTAATCGAGCCCGATGATTTTGCGTTTTACGAAAAAATGAAAGTCCCTGCGCCGGTTAATTGCCCGCGATGCCGTTTTCAGTGGCGGGCGATTTGGCGGAATGAAATGCATCTTTATAACAGAAAATGCGAATTGTGTGGAAAATCAATTGTGGCAATGTATCACTCGGAATCTCCTTACACTGTTTACTGCCAGGATTGCTGGCTATCAGATAAATGGGACCCGGCTTCTTATGCACAGGATTATGACGAAAAACGTCCATTTTTTGATCAGATGGGGGAATTGTTAAAAAAAATTCCAAAGGCGGGAACTTATATCACTGCCGATTTTGGTCCGAACGCGAACAGTGAATATGCAAATTTCGCCGGCAGTTTAAAGGACTGCTATTTAGTTTTTAATTCTAGCCCCAATGTAGAAAATTGCGCGTATTCTAGGGGATTGAGTTATTGCCGGGATGTTTTTGACGGTTATTACGGAGATAAAATTGAAAGTGGTTACGAAATTGTTAATACTCATAATTCTGCCAACGTTGCTTATACTCAAAACACAAACGATTGTGTTGATTGCTGGTATATGCATGGTTGTTCTGGTTGCCAAAATTGTTTTGGTTGTGTTAATTTAAGGTATAAATCATATTATTTTTTAAACCAGCAATTTTCTAAAGAGGACTATGAAAAGAGGGTGATGGAGATAAAGGGAAGTCACGCAAGAATGAAAAATTTCCAAAAAGATTTTGAAAATTTAGTTCTTAAGGCACCGCATCGGGAAAGCAATAATTTAAAGAGCTTAAAGTCTTCAGGCGAATATATTTTTGAATCAAAAAATTGCCACGATTCTTTTGAGATTTCTTTTTGCGAGGATTCGCGCCATCTATTTTCGGTCAAACACGCCAAAGATTGTTATGATTTGTTGGGCCACGGCCGACAGGGAGAATTACTGCTTGAAGGCGTGGCAGTGGGCACATCTCAAAATATCATAGGCTCGTGGTGGACGATTACCTCGCACGATATATTCTACTCATTTGCTTTGCGTTCTAGCGAAAATTGTTTTGGCTGCGACAGTTTGAAAAACGCCCGTTATTGCATTTTGAACAAGCAGTATGATGAGGAAGAATATAAAAAGATTACAGACGCAATAATTTTAGAACTCAAGGGAAAAAATCTTTTCGGTCTTTATTTTCCGCCAACTATTAGTCTTTTTGCTTATAACGAAACTGTTGCTCAAGACAATTTTCCGCTCACCAAGGAACAGTCTGCAGTGTTGGGTTTTAGGTGGCAGGATAATCTTCAGATGACCAAGGGCAAGGAAACTATAAAGTCAAGCGAAATTTCCGACCACATTAAAGATGTCAAAGATCCAATAGTTAACGAAGTTTTTACTTGCGAAATTTGTGGGAGAAATTATAAAATAATTCAACCGGAACTGCTTTTTTACAGAAAAATGATTTTGCCTCTGCCTCGCAAATGTTTTTTCTGCAGACACGAGGATAGACTAAAACGGCGGGGCCCAATGGATATTTATGATAGGCAATGTGACAAGTGTAAAAAAGCTATAAAGACTACTTATGCTTCTGACCGCCCGGAGATTGTTTACTGTGAGCAATGTTATCAACAAGAGGTAATATAAAAATTAACCAGGTTAACACGTGTTAACCTGGAGGAATATGTAAATCAGTACATACTTCAGTACGTACTAAAATATCAAAATGAATTTAGAGAATAAAACATGCCAGAGTTGTAAAAAGGACTTTGTAATTGAGCCCGATGATTTTGCATTCTACGAAAAAATGAAGGTACCGGCACCAACCTGGTGCCCGACCTGTCGAACTAAACGAAGGTTAGCGTTTAGAGACGTACGTGTGCTGTACAAAAGACAGGATGATTTAGATGGTAAAACTATTTTTTCTATCTTTCCTTCGGATTCTCCGTTTAAAGTTTATGATAGGGATTATTGGTGGTCTGATGCTTGGGACCCTATGGAATATGGTCAGAAATATGATTTTTCGCGCCCATTTTTTGAACAGCTCCGCGAGTTGTCGTTGAAAGTTCCACAGCCCAGCCAAACGATGTGGAGCGTGGTTAATTGCGATTACTGTACTGGCGCAAATAATCTTAAAAATTGTTATTTGGTATTTGTGGCGACATTCTGCGAAGATTGCATGTATAGTTCATGGTCTAATAGAACTAAGAGCTCTATAGATGTTACCCAAATGGAATCTTGTGATGAGTGCTACGAATCGTTTGATCTTGCTAAATCGCATAAAGCATTTTTTTCATTTGATTGCGAAGACTGCGTTGATGTGTGGTTTTCAAAAAATCTTCAAGGGTGTATGAATTGCATCGGTTGTGTTAACCTAAGAAATAAACAATATTATATTTTTAACCAGCCATATTCTAAGGAAGAATATCAAAATAAATTTTTGGAGTTTAATTTCGGGTCTTATAAAAATTTGGAAAATTTTGCTATAAAAACGGAAGAATTTTTTTCGAAAAATATTGTCCGCTTCGCCCACGGCAAACACAATTTTAATGTTTCTGGCGAATATATAAATAATTCAAAAAATGTCCTTGATTCTTACTATGTAAACGGTGGTGAAGATTGTCGATATGTGCAGTATTTGATAACACCTTCCACAAAAGATTCTATGGATTTTTCTCATTGGGGAGAGGGTTCGGAGCTTATTTATGAAACATCAAGTTCCGGGGTTAATTCGTCGCGGATTAAATTCAGCTATAGGACCTATCGGGAATCGCATGACTGTTCCTATTGCATGCAGTGCGCGAATTCATCATATTTATTCGGCTGTGTAGGGGTGCAGAAAAAACAATATTGCATTTTAAACAAGCAATATACAAAAGAAGAATATGAAACTCTTGTCCCAAAAATTATTGCTCATATGAATGAGAAACCTTTTGTGGACAAGAAAGGCAGAGTATATAAGTATGGAGAATTTTTTCCACCGGAACTTTCTCCATTTTCTTATAATGAAACAATTGCTTTAAGCGATTTTCCAATGACAAAAGAAGAAGCTCTTGCTGAAGGTTATAGGTGGAAGGACCCTGAAGAAAAAGATTATAAAATTACTCTTCAGGCAGAATCAATTCCAGACCATGTCAAAGATGTGACTGACGAAATTTTAAAAGAATCAATTGGTTGTGCGCACAAAGGCGAATGTTCTTGCCGATGTACAACAGCCTTTCGCATTACAAAACAAGAATTCGATTTTTACAGGGCTAATAATATTCCAATCCCCAGATTGTGCCACAATTGCAGGCATGCAAGGCGCGTCAGAAATCAAAGCCCAATGAAGCTTTGGCACAGGAAATGCATGAAGCTAGGATGCACAAATGAATTTGAAACCAGCTATGCTCCGGATAGGCCCGAGATTGTTTACTGTGAGACGTGCTACAATCAAGAAGTTGCATAAAAATTAACCAGGTTAACACGTGTTAACCTGACAGTAGAAATAACATGAGAAATCTAAGTGAAAAAAATATTAGGAAAATAACGAAAATGGGCACGGGTAAGACGATGGGAATTACTTTGCCAATTGAGATTTTGGAAAAGCTGGGCTGGAAAGAGCATCAAAAGGTGGTTATAAGCTTAAAAAGGAAGACGATTAACATCAAGGATTGGAAAAAATAAAAATATGAATCAAGAAACCCGAGTATGTCAGAATTGCAAAAAGGACTTCACAATTGAGCCCGATGATTTTGCGTTTTATGAAAAAATGAAAGTGCCACCACCTACCTGGTGCCCGCAATGTCGATTGAAAAGGCGACTTAACTGGCAGGGGTATAGAATTTTATATAAACGAAAGTGTGATTTTACGGGGGACACAGTTATCAGTACCTATAAATCAGATTCTCCCTATAAGGTTTATCGACAAGATGTATGGCATTCAGACAAATGGGATGGCAAGACGTATGGACGTGAAATAGATTGGTCGCGGTCTTTTTTGGAGCAATTCAAGGAATTGATGCTTGCTGTACCACATCCATCTCTCGCTTCAGCATATTCAACTATGACCAGGAGTGAATATTGTAGTGCCGCTTCCAACTGCAAAGATTGTTATCTTTGCTTTCGTGTTTCTGGCGCAGAAGATAGTGGATATTTGAATACTGTGGTTGATATAAAGCAATCTTTTGATTGTTCTTTTTCAAACTATAGCGAACTGTCGTACGGTTCCACAAACGTAAACAAATGTTACCAGGCTTTTTTCTCACAGGACTGCGCGGATTGCAGAGCAATTTGGTTTTCGCGCGATTTGGTAGGGTGCTCGGATTGTTTTGGCTGTATAAATTTACGCATGAAACAATACTGTATATTCAATAAACAATATACAAAAGAAGAATATCAAAAGAAGTTCGGCGAATTTGAGTTTAATACGTTGGAAGGATTAAAAAATTTACAAAAGCAAACAGAGGGTTTTTTCCTAACCCAGCCACGCCGAAATTTTCATGGGATAAAAAATATAAATGTTTCTGGCGAATATATATCAAACTCTAAAAATGTTCACGATTCTTATCTATTTACGAACGGAGAGGATTTGAGGTATTGCCAGTTTTTGAAAGGTGGACCGTCGGCGTCTTCTTATGATTGGTCTTTTTTCGGAGATAAAGCGGAATTGATGTATGATTGTTGTTGGTGCGGTTGGGATTCTAGAAATGTAAAGTTTAGCGGATGGTGTTATGTCAATCAGGATATTGAATATTGTTTTGGATGCCATAATTCCTCGAATCTGTTTGGTTGCGTGGGAATAAGACAAGGAGAATATTGCATATTGAACAAGCAATATTCCAAAGAAGAATATATAAAAACAGTGGAAAAAATAAAAAAGCATATGATGGAGATTCCTTATAAAGATAGACTTGGTCGTGAATATAGGTATGGGGAAATGCTGCCAGCCGAACTTTCACCGTGGGCATATAATGAGGCAACCGTATATGAATGGTTCCCAATTAAAAAAGAAGAAGCTGTCGCAGGAGGCTTTAACTGGCGTGACGAAGATAAACGTGAATATAAAGATGCAACGATGGGAATTTCTGACAGTATTAAGAACGTTAGAGATGATATTTTGAAGGCGATATTAAAATGTACCGATTGCGGAAAAAATTATCAAATAATTCCGGTGGAACTTACTTTTTTGCGCAAATTTGGCCTTCCCATTCCGCAACAATGTCCGCTGTGCCGTGATAGAAATCGCATAAAACAATTGAATCCGATGGATATTTGTGACCGCACTTGTGCCCAATGTGGCAAATCTATAAAAACCAGTTATGCTCCGGATAGGCCGGAGATTGTGTACTGCGAGAGTTGTTACAATAATGAAGTGGCGTAAAGACGAGTTTAAAGTTTATAAAGTTTAAAGTTTATAAAGTTATATGTTACAATACATTTATGATGAAGACCTTAAAAGATTTTAGTGTGGTTGATAAACGCGTTTTGGTAAGGTGCGATTTTAATGTACCCATAGATGAAAAAGGAAATATTTTGGATGATTTTAGAATAAAGAAAACTCTGCCGACAATAAAATATTTAATTGAAAATAAGGCAAAAATAATTTTAATGAGCCACTTGGGCGAGCCGGACGGTAAGGTTGTGCCTGAATTAAAATTGGATAAAGTTGCTGAAATTTTGGCAGGATATCTTGGTTTTTCAATTGAAAAAGAGGATGACTGTATTGGGCCGGATGCGGAAAATGAATCAAACAAATTGGAAGCCGGGCGTGTTTTACTGCTGGAAAATTTAAGGTTTCATAAGGAGGAGATTATTAATGACTTAGAGTTTGCAAAAAAACTTTCATATTTGGGAGATATTTATGTGAACGATGCTTTTGGTGTTTGCCACAGAAATAATGCTTCAATAACCGGAGTGCCAAAATTTTTGCCTTCCTGCGCGGGGTTGCTTTTAAATGAAGAAATTGAAGCACTGGACAAAGTTATGAAAAATCCTGCAAAGCCAATGGTGGCAATTATTGGCGGAAAAAAAGTTGAAACAAAGTCAAAATTTATAGACAACATTTCCAATGTTGCCGATTTTGTTATTGTAAGCGGATTGATTGCAAAAGAGGTTGCGGAAAAAAATATTAAATTCAAATTCCCTGAAAAAATTGTAACTCCGGTTGGGCAATTGGATATGCTGGATATTAATAATGAATCAATAAAAATATTTCAAGATAAAATATTACAAGCAAAAACAATTTTGTGGAACGGGCCTTTTGGAAAATTTGAGGAAAAAGAACATGCAAAAGGAAGCCTGGCAATTGCAAATGCAATAATACAAAGCGGGGCTTATTCGGTTGTTGGAGGAGGCGAGACTGTTGAGTTTTTGGAAAAACAAGGTATTATAGAAAAGTTCAGCCATGTTTCAACCGGAGGAGGAGCCATGATGGCTTATTTGTCCGGAGAAGAACTACCCGGTCTTAAAGCATTAGAATAATTTATGCATAAAATAAAAAACATAGAAAAAGCCGCAGAGAGAATAAAAAAAGCAGTCACTAATAATGAGCGCATTATTTTGTACGGAGATTCTGATTTGGACGGAATTTCTTCGGTTGTAATTTTGGAGGAGGCAATTAAAAGCCTGGGCGGGCATGTTGATTGCGCTTTTTTTCCCGACAGAGAAAATGACGGATATGGCATAAATTTGCGGGCGCTGGATATGCTAAAAGAAAAAGCTCCGGCGCTTTTTATAACCCTGGACTTGGGCATTGGAAATATAAAAGAAGTTGAAATGGCAAACGAGATGGGCTTTGAAGTTATAATTGTTGATCATCACGAAACCTTATTTGGAATTCCACGGGCAGCAATAATTGTTGACCCAAAACAATTGGAAGATGATTATCCGTTTAAGGGTTTGGCAAATGTTGGGGTTACGTATAACCTTTGTTTGGAACTGCTTGGAAAAGATATTTCTAAAAATTTGCAAAATAGTTTTTTGGAATTGGCGTCTCTTGGCACAATTGCCGACATGGTGCCTCAAGTTGAGCAAAACCAGGAAATTATTGAGCAGGGTTTGCGGTCTTTAAAAAATACTTTCCGTCCGGCATTAAGGATGTTTTTAGATATTTTGGGTAGCGGAGAAGTTTTTGAAGGATCTTTGCCTAAAATTATTTCTGCATTAAATGCGGCCGAGTCTCTAAATTTTGAAAACGAATCCTATGCGCTTTTAACAAGCTCTGACAAGCAAAAATGCAGAGACCTTGCAGACATGCTTTTAAATAAAAATTTTAATAAGCAACTGCAAATAAAAAATATTGTCCAGGAAGTTGAAAGAAGAATTTTGCAAAAGCAAGACCAGCCGATTATTTTTGAGGGCGACCCTGCTTGGCGCCTCACCCTGGCGGGGTCGGTTGCTTCAATAATGTGCTCTAAATATGGAAAGCCGTCTTTTATTTTCAAAAAAATGGATAAAGAATCATGCGGGTCGGTTAGAAATCCAAAAGGCACAAGCTCGGTTGATGCAATGAAAACCTGCGCCGACTTTTTGCTGACATACGGAGGGCACGCGCAAGCATCGGGGTTTAGAACAAAAAATGAAAATCTGAAAAAATTTGAAGACTGTCTCAACGATTTTTTCAAAAAATGAAGCATAAAAAAAATAAAAGAATATTTTCTATCCTTCTATATATAGTCGCAGGGCTGGTTATTATTTTGCTGATAGCCGGATTTTTTTTGCTCCAAAAATCAGAGCCTGCAAGCTTGTATGTTTTTCCTGAAAATCCAAAACAGGGAGATGCGGTTTTTATAAGAGTAAAAAGCCGGGCCCAGGAAATAACGGGAACTTTTGGCGAAGAAAAGCTGGTTTTTTACAGAAAGGGCAATTCATCGGAATGGATTTCTTTTTTGGGAATTGATGCTGACCAGAAGCCGGGCAGTTACAAAATTTATACAGATACATCAAACGCAGAGCACCTTACAAAAGAAATAAAAATATCCCTGGCTGATTTTTCTTCCCAGCCTGTGGTGAAAGTTTCAGACTCAAGTAAAAATGGAATTACAACTCAAAAGGCAATTAATAATATAAGAAACAACGACAATCCTGTTTTAAATAAGCTCTTAAGTAATTTTACGCAAAAGCCCTACTTTACCTTGCCGTTTTATTTTCCGCTAAGTAAAATGGAAGAAAGCGGTTTTTCTTTTGGGAAATTTATAGGAATTGGAAAATATTCTCTTCAGCATTTTGGCGTTGACTTAAGAGCTCCCAAAAAAACAGATATTTATGCGGTCAACGACGGCAAAATTGTTGCAGTGCTTAATTTGTCCAATTACGGGAAAACGGTTATTATAGACCATGGCCTGGATATATTTTCTTTGTATTTGCACTTAGACGAGTTTAAGGTTGCTGAAGGCCAAATAGTGCGCCGGGGCCAGCTGGTGGGATTGTCCGGAGACACGGGATATGTTACTGCTCCTCATTTGCATTTTTCAATGAGAGTTGGGGGAGCCAGAGTTGACCCTGTTGAGTTTATACAAACCTCGCAAAAATTAAACAACAACTTTTTTATAGCCGACATTACAAATGCGTTTTTAAATATTATTAATGGGTTTAAATAAAATTTTGTGAAAAAGATAATTATTTATACAGATGGAGGAAGCAGGGGAAATCCAGGTAAAGCTGGCATTGGAGTTGTGTTTTGTAATGAAAAGGACCAGATAATAAAAAAATTTGGAGAATATTTGGGGGATAATCTGACAAACAACGATGCAGAATACAAGGCAATTATTTTTGCATTGAAAAAATTTAAAGCTGTTTTTGGGAAAGCAATTACAGAGACCAGCGACGTTGAAATAAGAGCGGATTCGGAATTGGTTGTAAAACAATTGAACGGCGAATACAGATTGCAGGATCCAAAAATACAGCAATTTTTTATTGAAATTTGGAATTTGAAATTTGATTTCCAGTCGGTAAAATTTAAGCACATTCCGCGCGAAAAAAACAAAGAAGCGGACAGGCTGGTAAACGAAGCGCTGGATGCCTTGACAAAGACTAATAATTTGTTATTATAAAATAGTCTTGGCAAGATGAGTGATCGCTCCTGAAAGGGAGAGGAAAGTCCGAACACTTCCCCGGCTCCGCTTAGCGGGGACGGAGAGCAAGGTAGCGGGTAATTCCCGTCCACGGCAACGTGCGAGGTGCGAACAGTGACGATGCCTGCAGTAATGCAGGAGTGAAACGGCTAAATCCTTACTCAAGTGCAAGAACAAAGCCTATATCATTGTTTCATCAGTGAAAAGGGTTAAAAGTAGTTCGCTTGATCCCGATAGTAATATCGCGGACAGACAGATGATCACATAAAACAAAATTCGGCTTACGGTCTTGCCAAGGCAACAAAAAAATCGTCCTGAACTTGTTGAAGGACGATTTTTTTGTTAAGATAAGAAAATTATGATTAAAAAATTTCTTAATTCTCAGACAAAAAGCATAAGCTCTGCCTCCTTGATTTTGGGAGTTTCTTATTTACTAAGCGCGGTTTTGGGCCTTTTGAGAGACCGTCTTTTGGCCGGAACTTTTGGAGCTGGCAGTGAATTGGATGTTTATTACACAGTTTTTACTGTTCCCGATTTTATTGCCTTGATTCTAATTTTTGGCGCAATTTCAGCTGCTGTAATCCCTATTTTTAGCGGGTATTTGATTAAAGACAAGGAAGAGGCTTTTAAATATGTTTCAACGCTTTTAAATGTTTTTTTGGGATTTTTAATTTTTATTTGCGCAATTTTGATAATTTTTACTCCCGTAATTGTTTCAATAATAGCTCCGGGATTTACAGGCGATAAAAAAGACTTGGCAATAATGCTAATGCGCATAATGTTTTTGAGTCCAATAATTTTGGGAGCGTCAAATTTGATAAGCGGAATTTTACAGGTTTTTAATCGTTTTCTGGTAACAGCATTGGCTCCGCTTCTATATAATATAGGAATAATAATCGGGATTTTATTTTTTGTGCCAAAGTTTGGATTGGCGGGTTTGGCTTGGGGAGTAGTGCTTGGAGGAGTTTTGCATTTGCTGATCCAGTTGCCCGCGTTTTTCCATTCTGGTTTTAAATATAGGCCGGATTTCAATTTTAGGGATCCGGGCGTTGTAAAAACAATAAAGCTTATGGCGCCCAGATCACTCGGCTTAGGGGCGGGCCAGCTGAACACAATTGCCACTACAGCCATTGCCTCAACTTTGATGGCGGGCTCCATTGCGGTTTTTAATCTGGCAAATAATTTGTCTTCTATTTTGGTAAACGCCGTGGCGGTTTCCGTGGCTACGGCTTCTTTTCCTTCTATGTCTATGGCTTTTTTGCGCGAGGAAAAAGATGAATTTTTGCGCAAATTTTCCAGCATTTTCCGCCAGATAATTTTTTTAACAATTCCAATAAGCTTTTTACTTTTAATTTTGCGGGCACAAATTGTCAGAGTGGTTTTGGGCGCAGGCAAATTTGACTGGGCAGACACAAAACTGACCACCGCCTGCCTTGGTATTTTGGCGCTAAACCTGATTGCCCAGGCCTTAATTTTATTTCTATCAAAAACATTTTACGCTGCTCGCAACACAAAAATTCCAGCTCTAATAAGCGCATCAACGGTTGTTTTTAATATTGTTTTAAGCTTGTTGTTTGTTTGGCTTATAAAGTTCTCGCCCGGGTTTTACATTTTTTTGCAGAATTTTTTACGCCTTGGGGGAGTTGCAAATGTGGGCGTAATTGGTTTGGCATTGGCTTACACAATAACAGCTGTTTTGGAAGCTATTTTGCTTTTGTATATGTTTTTTAAAAAATTTCCTAAATTGAAAACAAAAGAAATTGTAGACTCCATAAATAAAATATTAATTGCCAGCTTAATAATGGTTACAGCAACTTTTATTGTGCGTCAAATTTTAGGTTCTATTGTAAGCCTGCAAACTTTCTGGGGGATATTTTTCCAGCTGGTTGTTTCTGGCGCTGTTGGCGTTGCCACTTACGCCTTTACCACGCATTATTTAAAGAGCCCGGAAAACAAAATTATTGTTGACTCCTTTCTAAAAAAGTTTTTATATTCAGTTAAATAAATTAAACATTTCATATAAATTTTATGTTATTAAATGATTTCGAAAAATTTTTAGAATCAGTCAATCTTAAATCTTATCGCGATGAATATAGACTCATTAAAATTGTGGAAATGGATTTGCCAAAAGAGATTCAAGCTATTAATTTATTATACAAGGTGTATTGGAACAAAAAGGAATTTTTAAGTTTCGAAAAATTTTATAAAGAATACCTGAAAGAGTATTCGGTGGATATTGAAAAATTCCAGGAAAAAACTGGAATGTGTAAAGATTGTTTTAACAAGGGGCTGCCAGCAAGGATTTATAGAACATGGGCAAGTATTATTACCCAAATACATGCTGGCTATGTGGCAGAGTCGGTTTTCGGCTCAGGTACAGTTTCAATGTCAGGAGAACTTGATCATCAAGGGGCTGATTTCCAAATTTTATATAAAGGAAGGATTTTAAATTATCAAGTTAAAAAGAAATCGTTTAGCGGAGAGGTAAGACGTGGCAAGGGTGGAGTTAAAAATAAAATAGACGGAGAATTTATTGATATTAATTATGAAGTTCCCAGTAGCGATTATTTTGAAAATCCAAAGAAAAAAGATGGCACATATAAACTTCCATATAAAAGATTCAAAGCTAATAAAGAATTGAAAAGACTTTTAAATGGTTTCGTAGTCTTTACGCCACATGTTTTTAAACAAAAGAAAGAAGAGATTGATGCTGGGTTAAGATAATTTCATCGGACTTTTTATGGCAGAAATAGTTTTTTCTGCTATTTTTATGTAATCTGGATTAATTTCAAAGCCAATATAATTTTGTTTTAATTCTTTCGCGGCCACACACTCAGCTCCAGTCCCAACAAAAGGCACTAAAACAACACCATTATCTTTTGGCATGGCTGATTTTATTAATTTTTTACAAAGTTCTAATGGTTTTTGGGTCGGGTGCTTTATTGTTTTGTGATCTTTATGTTTTTTTAGTTCTCGTGGGCTAAAAACATTGTTGTTACATGTTCTGCAAATGAACCATCTTTCATTCATGCCGGCCCCTCCGGCGAGGGCGGGGATTTTTATTACATCTCTCGGTAATGCACCATTTTCGTGAGCCTTGTAAACTGTTTCTTTCCCGCTACTACTAAATCTTCCCATTGTACCCTTTCTTATTTTACCAGCGGCACCGTTTAAAAATCCTTCAGTGTACGGTTCTCTAATATTATCTCTGTTAAAAATTACTTGGTTTTTCCACGCACAGATTATTGCTTCGTGACTCCTTTGCCAAAAATTTAAGGAAGCAACGTTTTTATTTGTGTAATGCCATATTAACCACCTTTTTTTTATTGGTATTTCAACTGAAAGATACGCTAAAATTTCGCTAAAACCATAAATAAACATAGTTCCAGTCGGCTTCATTACTCTTACGCATTCGTTTATCCAAATTTTTGACCAGTTCACGTATTCTTTGAGTTCTCTTTTGTCTGAATCATTGCCGAAATCTTTGCCAATATTATATGGTGGATCTATTATAATCACGTCGCAGCTTTCGCTTGGCAATTTTTTTAATTCTTCCACTGCATCATTCAAAATAATTTTATTGAGAGGCAGAGCAATATTTTTTTTTGATTTTTCAGGTATGAAAATATTATTTGCCAGTAAACTATTTTCATTTTTAATCACATCAACAGCAACCCCTTGTATAGAAAAATTTCTATCCTTTTCTATTATAATGGGTTGCATGTTTTTATTTGCTGGTTGCAATCTAATATGATTGTGCTCCCTATAAAAAGTTTTAAGCGTTGTCTCTCGGCTGTCAATTAGGGCGATAACATCGTCTCCATTATTTGCTGTGTTTTGTTGTTTGACTAAAACAATGTCTCCATCATTGATATTTTTTTCAACCATGCTCTCACCACAAACCTTTAATCCAAAATAATTTTGATTTGGTTTAATTTTTGTTTTTGGTATAGCTATACTCTCGCCGTGTTGTTCAAACATTTCAACTTGTTGACCCGCAGCGACCAATCCAAGAAGCGGAATACTTACTAATTTCTCTTCTTTAAAAATATCTATTGATCTAGCTTTAAAATTTGTTTTTTTTAAATATCCGTTTTTTTTCAATCCTTCAACATGTTCGTGTACTGTAGAAATTGCTAAATCTAAGTGTTCTGCTATTTCTTCAAGAGAAGGGGAATAGTCATTTTTTTTAATATAATTTTCGATAAAATTAAATATTGGTTTTTGTTTTTTTGTTAACATGTTTTTTATTTTTAAATTATTATATTATTATATCAAAAATTAAAACCGAAAGTAAACCGAAAGTTATCCACAGCCTTCTTCCTATTATAAGGACTTGACTTGGGTTTTTGGTGGAGTAAAATAAAAATGCTCCTTTAATGGAGGAATTATTATTAATTTTGTTGATAATAAAATGTTAGCAAAATTTTTGATTTCTCTCGTCTGAAAAAGTAGTATTTAAGTCGCCGATGATTTAGATATTATTTTACTCATTTAGGGGAACATAAAAATCGTTGAGACGTTAATCGGGCTTGGGAAATAAGAAGTTGAATTGGTAGTTCAATTTAAAGGGAAGTTTTAATCGGATGAAGCAACCTTTTAATGCGAATCCTTTTTCAGACAGCGTTAAAAACGAGGCAGAAACGGATTACCAGTCCGTTTTTGTTTTATTTTGAGGTTGAAAAAATGGTAAATTTCTGATAGTATTACTGAATTATGAGCCAGGAAAATATTAGAAATTTTAGTATTATTGCTCACATTGATCATGGAAAGTCCACATTGGCGGATAGGCTTTTGGAGCTGACCGGAACCATAGACCCAAAAAAAATGATGCCACAGTTTTTGGATAGCATGGAACTTGAAAGGGAAAAGGGAATTACTATAAAGCTAAAGGCTATAAGAATGAATTATAATTTTGAAAATAAAGATTATGTTTTAAACTTGGTGGACACTCCGGGACATGTTGATTTTTCTTACGAGGTTTCAAGAAGCTTGGAAGCTGTTGAGGGAGCTGTGCTTTTGGTTGACGCAACGCAGGGAATTCAGGCGCAGACATTGGCAAATTTAGAACTTGCAAAAAAGCAAAATTTAAAAATTATTCCTGTTGTAAACAAAATTGATAGTCCAATTGCGAAGGTTCAGGAGTCTGTTGAGGAGCTTTCAAACTTATTGAATATTTCACCGGAAGAAATTATAAAAATTTCTGCAAAAGACGGGACAAATGTTTTGCAGGTTTTAGAAAAAATTATAAGAGATGTGCCACCTCCAAAGGAAAGTCTGGATAATAATTTTAGAGCGCTTATCTTTGATTCTGAATACGATTCTTTCAAAGGCGTGGTTGCTTTTATAAGGGTTGTGGACGGGGAAATTTCTGTTAACGAAAAGATTACTTTAATGGCTACGGATACAAACGCAGAAGTAAAAGAGCTTGGATATTTGAATCCAGATTTTTCAGCTACGCAAAAACTTTTAGCAGGGGACATTGGATATATTGCAACAGGAATCAAAGAGCCGGGAAAAGTTACCGCCGGAGATACTATAACAAGGTTGCAAGTTGCAAGTTTAAAGTTGAAAGTTGAGCCGTTGCCCGGTTATCAGGAGCCAAAGCCAATGGTTTTTGCAAGTTTGTATCCTGAAGACCCGGACGATTTTGATGTGTTAAAGGTTGCTTTGGGAAAATTAAAATTAAATGATCCGGCCTTGGTTTTTGAACAAGAAATGAAAGAAGCTTTGGGCAGGGGATTTAACTGTGGTTTTTTGGGAACATTGCACATAGAAATTATTTCAGAAAGATTACAAAGGGAATTTGGATTAAATTTGGTGATTTCTACGCCTTCTGTTGTTTACAAAGTATATGATCAAAAAGGGAAAGAAATTTTAATTCATTCTGCCACCGATTGGCCGGACCAATCTAAAATAAAAAATGCAGAAGAGCCGTGGGTTTCTTTGGAGGTTATTGCTCCGTCTAACCAAATGGGAAAGTTAATGGAAATTTTAAAAAGTTTGAGGGGAAATTATGTTGAAACAAATTATTTAAGCCCGGAAAGAGCAATTATTATTTTTGAAACTCCCTTGCGCGGAATTATTGCAAACTTGTATGATAAAATAAAAACTGTCAGCCAGGGCTATGCCTCAATGAATTATAAGATACTTGGGTATAGGCCGGCAAAATTGGTTAAAATGGAAATTTTAATTGCGGGGCAAAAAGAAGAAGCGTTTTCTAAAATTGTTGCCGAAGACGAAGCGTATTTTGATGGAAAAAAATTGGTTGAAAAATTAAAGGATGTTTTGCCTCCGGAGCAATTTTCTGTTGCTTTGCAGGCTGTAATTGGCGGAAAAGTAATTGCCAGAGAAACCATAAGTTCAAGAAGAAAAGATGTTACCGGATATTTATACGGGGGAGATGTAACAAGAAAAAATAAGCTTTTAGAAAAACAGAAAAAAGGTAAAAAACTAATGAAACAAAAGGGCAGAGTAAATGTGCCCACAAAAGCCTTTTTGGAAGTTTTCCGCGCATAGGACTTATCCACAGGCTTTACTTTTGTAAATGGTGTATAATAACTTAATATCAAAATAAAATTAAGTGAATTATACACAATATGAAAACTAAGATACTTTTAGCCGTGTTATTATTAACATTTGTTTTTTGTTTTGCCGGAAAGGCGCTTGCCATGACCGAATCGGAAAGGCAGGCTTTGATTACTCAAATACAGCAAGAAATAACCAGGCTCACTCAGCAGGTTACGCAGTTGATTGCCCTGCAACAGGGAAATACTGCCTGGTGCCATGATTTTGATAATAATCTGGGATATGCAAATTCCGGTACAGCAGAAATTGTTGATTTGCATACAGCTTTGCAAAGAGAAGGAATATCTTACAGTCCGGACGCTGGAGTTGTTTATTCAACTGGAACTTCAGAGGCTGTTAAGCAATTCCAAATAAAATATGGAATTAGTCCGCAGTCAGGTTATGTAGCAGTTCTCACCAGAACAAAATTGAACCAGCTTTATGGATGCGAAACAAATGATGATGATAACAATAATGTTGTTAATCCTACAATAGATTATTGTACTGAAGATAATTGGACATATTCTGTTTCTCCTTCAGCCTGCCCATCTTCTGGAACACAAACCAAAACCTGGACCAAAATTGGAACTTGCGCAGGAGGCATAAACCACTCTGCAACAGAAACATTGTCTTGCACCTATACACCTTCTGTTTCTGCTTGCACATCATTTGCATACACTGATTGGTCTGCCTGCAATTCATCTAGAGTAAAGACAAGAACAGTCACTTCATCTTATCCTTCAGGTTGCGTTGGCGGGAATCAAGTAACTTCACAAGCTTGCACTTACACGCCACTTACAGCCACTTGCACTGAAAGCAATTGGACATATTCTGTTTCTCCTTCAGCCTGCCCATCTTCTGGAACACAAACCAAAACCTGGACCAAAATTGGAACTTGCGCAGGAGGCATAAGCCACTCTGCAACAGAAACATTGTCTTGCACCTATACACCTTCTGTTTCTGCTTGCACATCATTTGCATACACTGATTGGTCTGCCTGCAATTCATCTGGAGTAAAGACAAGAACAGTCACTTCATCTTATCCTTCAGGTTGCGTTGGCGGGAATCAAGTAACTTCACAAGCTTGCACATATCTGTCTGCAACAATCCCCACAATAACAATTACGGCAAACGGATTAGCGTGCCCGGAATTTGGCTGTGTTCAAAACATACCAATCCCAAGCACAAGAAGGATTCTTTTATCTTGGCAGGCAACAAATGCAACCTCTTGCTCAGCCTCCGGGGATTGGTTGGGTACAAAAGATATTTCTGGTTCCCAAGAAATTTCAGTTGATAGCGCTCATATGAAGTCGCTTTATACATTTTACATTTCTTGCGCCGGGTCTGGTGGAAGCAAAGTAAATTCAGTAAGAGTTGGAACAGGCACCGGCGGTACTTGGGATCCTGGCGAAGGAGATGATGGAAGCACAGTATACACTCCTCCAGAGCCTCCTCCTGTTACTCCTTCATGTGTCGGTCCAATTTATCAGGTGTATAGCGTTAGCGGTGGGAATGTACAATGCACTAGCAACTCTCAATGTCCAGCTTATTATCCTTGCACTGCATCATCTGTCATATGGCCAAACTGCGGAACTCCTTCCTATGCTCCAAATTATTGCGCAAAAACAGACGCCATATCTGGCAGAAATTGTTCAACCAATACAGATTGTGGCACAGGATATTACTGCAGTTGTAATTATATGAATCCGTCAACATACGAGTATATTTGCAATGTTGCACCTAGTTATTTTTCAAAACAATGTTTCAAATCTATTTCCGGAGGCAGTGGTTCGTCATGCCTTGCCGCCTGCACCTATGCAAATAGTACATGGTATGCGGTTGATTGTGCTGGAAAATCTACTGGCTGTGGTTTTATCGGTGATCAATCTAGTCGTTATGTCTATAATACTGACGGTTCTTACACTGTGTATTATGGGCAGAATGGAAACGGATGCGAGGTTACATATAATAACGGAGCAACGGGAGCGAAATGTTGGAATGTTTCTCAATAATGTGTTAATCGGTTTTTGAAAAATTGCCCGGGGAATACCGGGCAGTTTTTTTGTGTGTCTTGATTTGGCATATTTTTTGTGGTAAAGTATTTATATTACTGAATTGATTACCGAATTGATTCAGTAGCATCGGGCCGTGGAGGAGTAGTACCTCGGCAGTCTCATAAGCTGCAGGCCCCCGTGCAATTCGGGGCGGCCCAACAAATAACTACAATATGTATTTTTAAAATGTGGATTGTATATATAATCAAATGTATCGATGGCTCTTTGTATACCGGAACGACTAATAATTTGGAAAATCGGTTTAAAAAGCATAAAAACGGAAAAGGTGCCAGATATACAAGATCGCACGCGCCAGAAAAAATTGTATTTTTTGAAAAATGTGATAATAAAATAGTAGCGCTGAAAAGGGAAAGAGAAATTAAAAGCTGGCCACGCAGTAAAAAATTAAGTTTTATTGAAAGCCGGCGTAGCTCAGTGGCAGAGCGGAGTCTTCATAAGGCTATGGTCGCAGGTTCGATCCCTGCCGTCGGCACATAAAAGAAATAAATTTTAAAATGCGGGCATAGTCCAGCCTGGTTTAAGACGCCTCCCTGTCACGGAGGAGATCGGGGGTTCAAATCCCCCTGCCCGCGCAATGACTCAAAAGCCGTTTTTAAAAACGGCTTTTTGGTTTGACAAAAATGGGTAAAAATTATAAGATATTTTATTGTGTAATTTGTCAACCGATCATGTTTTTTTGCCGAAAGGTTTTTCGATGGAAAGCACACAGAAAAAGCCGACGACATTCAAGGAAATGAAGAGTTCGTTGACGTGGCGATCTACTCTTCGCCTGCTTGCTCGGACTGGTAAAACCGTAATGGTGGCGGAAGGCGAAGCCTGCATGGGTAGCTACAGCGCCGTGGTACTGAACGGGGGTAGTTTCCAACTCGAGCAAGGTGCATCGGGTATGACCGCTGCTTACAGCGGGAATCATCGGAAACACACGCCGATTAGATCGGCAAAGAAAGTTACCGAGATGGTACTCCGATTGAGCGGGCCGATGTCCGACGATCCTCCGGGTACGCCTACGCCGACGGAAGGCGAAATCGTCGCAAATGTTCTTCGAAGGATTGAAGAGATCCGCAAAGGGACTGAGAAGTCCGCCAAAAAGTGACCGAGCCAATCGGCACACAAATTCGTCCCGATCAGATTCGTCTGGTCGGGCTTTTTTATTTCAAAACATTAGAGGTAAAATTTTTTAATGGATTATTTAAGAGACCAGCTTTATTATAAAAATGTATATATTCTTGATAAGTGGTAGATATTTTTACCAATTTTAATACTAGAGGAAGTAATTTAAATCTTAAGATCTCAGAAGGCCGTTCTCTTTCTGAACGTGAGCCTTTGTAAATTATATGGTTAAAGACTTCTGAGTTGGATAAATCTTCCATATTGTAAATTTACATAATTTTGAAAAATAAATCAAACTTATTTTTCCGAAAGATCTGGGATATAAATGTAGCTCTCATGGATGCGGATTGCAGTTACAATAGCGTCCAGTATGGTGCGCCTAACGTATTTTTACGAAGAACTGCTTCCATGGGGCAGTTTTTTGTTTAGCTATTGACATGTATGTTAGAATAATATAACATTAAGATAGTTAGAAATAATTAACAGAGTAAGGTGTTCAGCGAAATTTTAGCATTAATGTATCTGATTGTATTTCGCCAAAATTTCGAAGCAATCTTGTTCGCCTCGCTCACAAGACCGTGACGCAGAAAAAATTTAAGTTAGTAAGAATATTAACAGCTATGTTTTTAGCTGCCATAATGGCCCAGGCGGTAATCTTTAGTAATTATATTTTGGCCATAATTGCAGTTGTAGGCGCGTTATTGGTTGTTTTTACCTCCGCGAAAAAAGTTGAAGGTGTGTCATCTGACGAGAGAACAATATCAATAGGAGGACATGCGGCAAGAATGTCTGTAACTATATTTTCAGTTTTTGGGGCGGCCATTTCATTTATTTTAATAATGCAAAGAGGAGCTGGTGAAATTTACCAGGCTACCGGATATGTTTTATCATATTCGGTTTGTGCGCTGCTTATTTTGTACAGCTTGTTGTTTAAATATTATGAAAAACAGAATTAAGGAACTAAGATTAAAGTATAATCTAACACAGGAGGAACTGGCGGATAAAGTTAAGGTCAGGCGCGAAACTATTGTTTTTCTTGAACAAGGTAAATACAACCCTTCTTTAAAACTTGCGCACGACGTGGCTGTGATATTAAAAACATCCATAGACAAGTTATTTATTTATTAAAATATATGGAAAACAAAGCAAGGGTTATTTCTGAATACAAAGGAGCCTATAAAGTCAAAAATGAAAATGGCGAGTTTTTGGCTAGAGTGACAGGAAAACAAATGTTTGATGCTTCTTCGCGCGAGGATTATCCTGCTGTGGGAGACTGGGTAATTATTGAAGAACTTCCGGAAAGCCAAGCAGTGATCAAAGAAATTTTACCAAGAAAAACAGCAATAAAAAGAATGCATAAAGACAGGAGCAGAATCGGCGGAAAAAATGAAACGCAAATTATAGCGACCAACATCGACGTTGCTTTTGTTGTGGAATCGGTTGATAGAGATTTTAATCTGAACCGTTTTGAAAGATATTCTGCCATAGCTAAAGACGGAGGAGTAAAGCCGGTTATTATATTAAACAAAATAGACTTAATCTCTAAAGAGGAATTAGATATAAAATTAGGTCAAATAAAAAATAGATTTAATGACGTTGATTTTATTCCGACCAGTATTATTACTGATGAAGGGTTGAGTGAATTAAGAATATATATGAAAAAGGGAAAAACATATTGTTTTCTTGGTTCTTCCGGGGTTGGCAAGTCTTCTTTAATTAACAAACTGCTCGGAGAAAACATCATAAAGACAGAAAATATAAGTATTAGCACTGGAAAAGGTAAGCATACTACTACAAACCGAGAAATGTATTTTTTGGAAAACGGAAGCATTGTGATAGATAATCCGGGAATGCGGGAAGTGGGAATGCCGGATGCGAGGGCAGGCATAGACAGCCTGTTTGACGAGATAACTGTTTTGGTTGAAAAATGCAAATATGTTGACTGCACGCATACTCATGAGCCTGGATGCGAAGTTTTATCTGCCGTTGAATTGGGGAGGATTGATAAAGATAAATATTTGAATTATTTAAACCTAAAAAAAGAATCTGAGTATTACAGGATGTCTGAAACTGAAAAAAAAGAAAAAGACAGGCAGTTCGGAAAATTTATAAAAAAAGCAAAAAACGAGCTTAAAAAATATAAACATTAGCGTTATTAGAAAACCACCCTTTGAATTATGGTGGTTTTTTGATATAGTAAATAATCAAATTAAAATATATGATGCACGGTATTCTACTCTACATAAAAAATCATAAAAAAATAATTTTTCTTTCTTTTTTTTCTGTAATTATTATTTCTGTTTTAGGAATAGGATTTTTTGTATTTAAAAATAACATAGTGCCTTTGTCTGTTATTTTACCTGAAAGATGCGCGCAAAAAGATGCTCCGTATTTAAATCTTAATTTGTCTATTCCTGAAAGGGTCAATGATTTAATGGGCAGAATGACAGAATGGGAAAAAATCGGTCAAATGGCATTGATTGAAAAAAATAGCATTCACGATCTAAGTGAAATTACCAGGTATAATTTAGGGGCATTATTGAGCGGAGGAGGAGCAGGGCCAAAACAAGAAACTCCATTGGCATGGCTTAATATGGTAAACAGTTTTCAGGCGGCAGCCAATAACACTTGCCTAAAGATACCCTTATTATACGGGGTTGATGCTGTTCATGGCCACGCCAACGTATTGGGGGCTACTGTTTTCCCCCATGCCATTGGATTAGGCGCGAGCCACGATGCTGATTTAGTAAAACGCGTAGCGGACGCAACCGCGCAAGAAATGGCTGCCACTGGAATTTATTGGAGCTTTTCTCCTAATCTTGATGTTGCTCAAGACATTCGTTGGGGAAAGACCTATGAGACATTTGGATCAGACACGGCAAATGTTGCAAAATTAGGGGTTGCATATTTACAAGGGACACAGAGCTCTCCAAACAATTACTTAAATGTATTGGCTACTGCTAAGCATTTTATTGGCGGAGGATCTATGGAATATGGAACCGCTCGCAATAAAGATTTCAAAATAGAAGAAGGAAATATTTTTTTAGATGAAAAATTATTGCGCCAGACGCATTTAGTTCCTTTTCAAAAAGCGATAGCAAGCGGAGCGCAGGTGGTAATGGTGAGTACTGCCACATGGAATGGTAAAATGAATACCAGCAATCAATATCTTTTAACTGATGTATTAAAAAAAGAACTTGGTTTTTCAGGATTTGTGGTTTCTGACTGGTATGGCGTATACCAGGTATCTCCTACCAGATATGAATCCTTGGTAAGTTCAATTAATGCAGGAGTAGACATGGTAATGACTCCGTTTGAATACAAAGATTTTATGGCTAATATGCAAAAAGCATTAGCAGGTGGAGACATATCAAAAGAACGGATAGATGACGCAGTGAGAAGAATTTTAACAGTAAAATTTAAGACAGGATTATTTGACCGGCCTGTTGCTGATGCGAAAGGACTGTCTATTATAAGAAGCAATGGCAATAGGGAATTGGCCAGAGAGGCGGTTCGCAAATCCCAAGTGCTGTTAAAAAATAAAAACTCAGCATTGCCGTTGTCTAAATCAGAAAATAAAATTATAATTGCTGGCTCGGCCGCAGACAATTTGGGGAGACAGGCAGGAGGATGGACAACAGAATGGCAGGGAATTGATGGAAATTACGGAATCACAGGCACTACCGTTCTGCAAGCAATAAAAAACGCCGTTTCTAAAAATGTTGATATTGACTATAATCTCCTTGGTGATTTTTCAAAGGAGAGCAGTATTGCAGATGTGGGAATTGCCGTGGTGGGAGAAAAGCCTTATGCAGAAGGCTGGGGAGACAATGGCAATCCGAGTCTAAGCGCAGAAGATTTAAAAACTATACAAAAGGTTAAAACAAAAAGCAAAAAATTGATAGTTATTATTATTTCCGGCAGGCCATTGGATATTAAGCAATACATAAATGATTGGGACGGGGTAGTGGCAGCTTGGTTGCCGGGAAGCGAAGGATCGGGCATCACAGATGTATTATTCGGAGATTATCGTTTTAGTGGATGGCTCCCTGTTGAATGGCCATTATAGCGCGCAGTATTTAGCCACCTTTCAATTGAGGTGGTTTTTAGTTGTAAGGATTTGCTGTTAGGGCTGTCATATATACTATAGTCTTAAATAATAAAAATATGGAAACAAGCATATCCAGAGGTAAAAAAGTAATAAAGTATTTTTTTATGGGCGTATTTTTAATCTTATCAGTTGCAAATATTTTATTGTTTTTTGTTTTGTTAAATATTAAAAATCAAATTTCTGATGAAGCAGCGCTAACGGCTGGCATGGTTAAGCAGATACAATCTCAATCTATTGTCGCTCCATTCACTGCAAACATAGCAATTGATAATACTTTTAGCGTTCCTATCAAAACCACTGTCCCAATTAAAACTACGGTAAATGTGCCCGTGATAATTCCAACTACAGGGCAGCAGGTGAACATAACAGTTCCAATAGATACAAATATGCCAATAGATATAACAATACAAGTACCTGTAAAGACAACTATTCCTGTAAATATTAAAGTGGGCGATTCGCCCTTCGGCAATATTTTACAACAGCTTCACGATTGGCTAATTAGACTATCCAATAGTTTGTGAGGAATTTTAGGAAGCATGCTGGCATACTTGTTTTTGGGTGGTTTTTTGCTAATATGAGACTATGGTGTTTCTGAAAAAACAAATTTTAGCTAACGGCGTCAAAACTTTTTACTGGGAGAAAGATAGGGAAAATGAAAAAGTGATCATTCTATTGCATGGATTTCCGGGAAATCATAAAGTTGTAATTGACATGGCCCGAAACTTTAAAAATTTTCGGGTAATAGTTCCCGATTTGCCGGCATGCGGAGAGTCTGCGCCGTTGAAAGAAAAACATATTTTAAAAAATTACGCAGAATGGCTGAATAATTTTTTAAAAAATTTATCTATAAATAAAGCCGTAATTATAGGGTATTCTTTTGGCACAAGGGTTGCCATAACATTTTACGAGCTTTATAGACAAAAAACTGAAACTCTTGTTTTGATAACTCCAGTTGTAAAGCCCGACAGTCTAATTGCCAGAATTGCGCTTCTTGAATATGAAATTGCAGAAGTTTTGCCGGATTTTTTGAAAAAGCCATGGCTTAACAACAAAGTTTATCGCACATTTAGCAATATGATCATATTTAAATCGTCCAGTAAAAAAAGGCGCGAACAATTGATTAAAATAGATAAAGACGAAACAGAAAATCTTAATCCCAAAGCCACCGTAGAGTTGTTTAGTGAATTTTTAGAATCAAAGTCAATATCCGAAGGTATAAAGATAAATGTGAAATCCTTGGTTATTGCTGCAGATAAAGACGAAATTGCAACGGTGAAAACAGTTGAAGAACTAATGTCTAGGTTTTCTAATGCCAAACTGAAAATTATTAAAAATGCAGGTCATATTGTGCCCGGTGAAAGGCCGAAAAAAATAGCAAAAGTTATATTAACATGGTTAAATAATAAAAAATAAATCTTATGAGCATTATAATATATTACATTTTAGGAGTTTTGGTTACTATTGCACTTTCGGGAATCCGCGTAATTAAAGAATATGAAAGAGCAGTCATCTTCTTTTTAGGAAAACAGACCGAAATAAGAGGTCCCGGCCTGATCTATTTAATTCCCATTTTGGAAAAAATGGTGAAGGTTAGTTTTAGGACAATAACAATGGGTATTCCCTCGCAAAAAATTATTACAAAAGATAATGTGTCAATTGATATTGCCGCCGTTGCATATTATCACATTGTTGATCCAAAGAAATCGGTGTTGGCCATTGAGGATGTTTTTTCTGCGGTAAATCAAATAAGCCAAACTACTGTAAGAAATGTAGTGGGGCAATTTATGCTAGACCAGCTTTTGTCGCAAACTCCTGACATTAATAACCAGATAAAAAATGTTATAGATAATCATACAGAGCCTTGGGGGGTGCAGGTAACAGTGGTGGAAATTAAAGATATTATTTTGCCAGACAATATGCAAAGAGCCATGGCAAAAGAAGCAGAGGCTGAAAGAGAAAGAAGGGCAAAGATTGTTGCCGCCCAAGGTGAGTTTCAAGCAGCAGAAAAACTGGGGCAGGCAGCTGACCTTATTGCCGCCCATCCCGTGGCTTTACAATTGAGAACATTGCAAACAATGGCGGAAATAAGCGTTGAAAAAAATTCAACGATTATTTTCCCGGCACAATTTATGACCACGGTAAAAGAAGCATTGGAGGCAATAAAATCCGACAGTTTAAGCAAATAAACTATAAAACAAAAAATACCCTTTTGGGTATTTTTTGTTGCTTGAGAATAGAATTATGACAAGTGTTTTGAAACCAATTTTGTCATTTCAAACATATTTACTACTGCCTTTCCACCGAAGACTGATTTTAATTTGTCGTCGGCGACTATGTTCCTTTTATTTTTTGGATCCTGTAAGTCGTTTTTCTTAATGTATGCCCAAAGTTTTTTTACAACTTCAGATCTTGGCATAGGACCCTTGCCCACAACTGCTTCTAAGTCAGATGTGAGTTTTAGCGGCTTCATGAAAGCCGAATTTGCTTTTCCTGGCATAATTTATTATTCGGCTTGGTACGGTTTTGTGCCAACCATAGTCCATGTCGAAAGTTAATTATTTTTAATATTATAGCTTCTATATCTCATAATACCATGTTCTATGGATAAAAACAACTATTTTGTGCTTTTTACCATATTTTCTGTTATAATAGAACAATGTTAACATGGCTTTTGGTTATAATTTTAGCGTATTTCTTTTTTAGCATGGGCTCTTTGGGCGATAAGATAATTTTATCTGGCTCGCCAAAACCAGCCTCGTATACTTTTTTTGTGGGCATATTAAGCGCATTCGTGGTTTTGATAATACCTTTTACGGGCGTTAAATTTTTGAGTGGCGCCTTGCTGGTTTTTGGAGCGCTTGCGGCGATTTCTTATGTAATAGGTTTGTATGCAATGTTTTGCGCCGTAGAAAAATTTGATGTTTCAAAGGTTATGACAACCATTGGCGCAACCCAGCCAATTTTTATTTTTATTTTAAGCTGGATTTTTTGGGGAGCCGAAATAATGAGCAAAATAAATATTTTAGCGTTTATTCTATTGCTTGCCGGAAGCGTTCTTATCTCTTTTCAAAAAAGTCAAAAGGCAACCGGAAAATATTTTCAAATTACGATTTTTGCGTCTTTAATGTTTTCGTTAAATTTTATCTTTCAAAAAAATGTTTTTTTAGGCGCTAGCTTTTGGCAAGGAATTGTATGCACAGGAATGTTTACATTTTTATTTTCTCTATTTTTTCTGTTTCGCAATAAATTTAGAGAAGAGATTTTTGAGAAAAAAGGCATTTTGAGCAAAAAAAACGGGACAATTTTTATTTGTTCACAGACATCGGGAAGCCTTGCAAGTATGTTGCAAAGTTTTGCAATTTATTTATCGCCCGTTGCTTTCCTGCCCGTATTAAATTCACTTAGAGGGTTGCAATATGTTTTTCTTTTTTTGATCGTTTTATTCTTCTCTGTTTTTTTCCCAAGAATACTGAAAGAGGAGATATCAAGAAAAGTAATTTTTCAGAAAATTATTTCTATCACTCTAATTGCAATAGGACTGGCTTTGCTGGTTTTATAGAAAAGATGCGTAAAAATAGGCAAAATGGCCTCTTGTATTTGTCTTGATTTTAGTGTAAAATAAAGGAATATAGCATGAGAAAAAATATTATTATAAACGACCCAAAAGAGCAGGAGCTGATCAAGAATTTGGAGCAAAGAACCGATATTAAGGCAGAAAGAATTAAGCGTCTTTTGGCTTTGTCCGACCTCACAAAAACGGAAAATTCTCCTGTTAAAATTATTAATGATAAAATATTGGAACTGCCAATATGGGCGGATTTTGATATAATTGAAATTCCGAAAGTTGTAACTATCCAGGATGATTTTGACCTTTTAAACACCCCAAAAGATCATCCAAGCAGAAGAGAATCTGACACTTATTATTTGGATGAAGCCCATATTTTAAGAACTCAAATGACCGTAATGTGGCCATATTATTTCAGAGATAAAGAAGTTTTGGAGAGACTAAAAAAAGATGGTGAAGTTGGATCATTATCGCCGGGAATTGTTTGGCGTAAGGACGAAATTGACAGGAAGCATTTTCCAGCTTTTCACCAAACAGATTTTTTATATGTGTGCAGAAAAGATAAAAGAATTATAACGCTTAAAGAGTTGCAAGATGTTCAAGCGGATGCGGTAAGGGCAATTTTTGGAGATATTGAATTTAGATTTTTAGTTGACACTTTTCCTTTCACGGACCCATCAACGCAGGTGGAAATTAACTGGGAAGGGAATTGGATAGAAATAACCGGAGCCGGACTTGTGCATCCAAATTGCTTAAAAAATTTCGGACTTGACCCGGAGATTTATAACGGATGGGCGGGGACTTTTGGTTTAGATAGAGTTGCAATGATAAAAATGGGAATTCCGGACATTAGAATTTTGTGGTCAGTTGACCCAAGAATAACAAGCCAATTTAAAGATATAAACAGCAAATATAAAGAAGTTAGCAAATATCCGGAAACCTCGCGCGATATATCTTTTGTAATAAACAAAGACATTAATCTTAATAACTACTACGAGATAGTAAGAGATTTTGCAGAAAATTTAATTGAAGAAGTAAAACTTGTTGACGAATACGAAGACGAAAAAAAATTCGGCAAGGATAAAAAAAGCTACACTTTCAGAATTGTTTACCGCAGTCCGGAAAGAACCCTAACCAATGAAGAGATAAATAAAATTCAAGAAGAAATCCGTGCCAAAACCGCGCAAGACCTAAACGCAGTTTTGCGCTAATTTAAAAAGTAAAAAAATGAAATTAAATATAAAAGAAAAAAGCGAGTTAAAAAAGTTCATGAGAGAGAGAAAACATCTTGTTTGGTATGTGAAAAATCCGGAGGATTTGAATGTTGAATCAATTGTTGAACATACCTTGAATTATGGCGATTGGGACGATGTTCAAAAACTTATAAAAATTATTGGCATTAAAAAAATGGCAGAGGTTTTTAAAAAACAAACAATTGGTCCAAGATTGAATTATAGACCAGAGGTGATAAATTATTTTAAGTTATATTTTACCAAATACGCCAAGTAATATGCATAAAGAAATTTTAACAAAGGAGCAAATTGAGCTTTTACCGATAATCAGCGAATTTTCTAAAGATTTCGGATTGGTTGGCGGGACTGCGATTGCTTTGCACATCGGGCACAGAGAATCTATTGATTTTGATATGTTTTCTCTGAAAAGTTTTGGAAATATGCAAATTAGGAATAAAATTAGTGAGAAAATAAAGATAGACAATATTATAGTCAACAAGCTTGGAGAATTCACAATCTTGATAAAAGGAGTAAAAATTACTTTTTTCCATTATCCATTTGATATAAAATTTAACGAAAAATTTGGTTATTCTGTGAGGATGCCAGATTTGTTAACTCTTGCGGCGATGAAAGCTTATGCTTTGGGAATGAGGGCTAAATGGAAGGACTATGTTGATCTGTATTTTATTTTGAAAGATTTTTATTCGATTGAAAAAATTGCTAAAAAAACAAAAGAAATTTTTAAAGGTGAATTCAACGAGAGAATGTTTAGAAGTCAGCTTTCTTATTTTGGGGGTATAAATTATCAAGAGTCGGTTGTCTATAAAGAAGGCTTTGAAATAAGCGAAGAAGTTATAAAAAAAGCATTAATAGAATTTAGTTTGTCATAAAATTATGAGCGAAATTGTAAAAATCATTTTAATCGCCACTGATACGAAAAGAAAAAGTTTAGTTTTTGTTGACGAAAATTTAAAAATATATTCCTTGCAAGAAGCTATTTTAGCTGCTCAAAGTGGATTGTTTAAAAATGTTTATACGGTTAATCGTTCCGGCAACTTCTATTTGCGCTCAACGTCAAGCGCTCCTGCCACCGAAAAATTAGATAAAATCTCTGTTTCTTCTTACCAACTATTTTATTCTTTGAATGACATTGGAAAAATTTTATCTGTTCCTGCTTTTAGGAATTATTGGCAAAAATATCAGCAAAATTTGTTGCAAGAGCACCAGGAGGGGGAGGTTGCTTGCATAATTATTGACGGTCATCCTCGCATAACCAAAGCGACTGCACAGTCTAAATTAATTCCCAACAAAGATATTATTTTTTTGGCGGCGGAGAAATTTAATGTAGACCCCAATCTTTTGGCTGGCATACTTATAGATGAACTGGCACGATTAAATCCAATCGAAGATATAACAGATATGTTGTCTGTCTATTTTATTGGCGTGAATACTTCAGCTGGAATTGGCCAGGTAAAAACAGATACTGCTAAAGGTTTGATGCTGGGTGGTTATTATAACCCGGATACAAATAAATTCTCATCTAAAGAAAAAATCAAAAAAGCAACACGCCAGCAAATATACGAATATATTAAACAGCCAAAGCACAGTATATTTTTTGTGGCAGCCAGGATAAATTCTTTTATTGATGAATGGAAAAAATTTATCGATCTAAGCGAGAGACCAGAAATTATTGCGACATTATATTCATTATCCTATGACAAACCTCATAGTAAGCCCAAACCAAACGAGCGCGGCCTGCAAATAGCAAATGAATTTTATAATCTTGCTAAAGAATGGCTACAATAATATGAAGCGGATTTTATATAAAATACTATTAATTTTAGGAATGATTATTGTTGGCGGTGTTGTGTCAATTGTTCTGTTTCTTGTATGGAAAATTCCATTTAATAATTACAAGTTAGGAATTTTTCAAAAAAGTTTTGATCAATCCATAGCTAAATTTCATCCTATAGAATCAAAGTTGCTGGCGAAAGCAGCAGAAGTTGGAAATTGGGCAGACGGCACTTACTGTGAATTTTTTGTGGGGCAATTTCGTTCTAGTCCGCTACCCAGAGAGGAGTTAGAAAAAATTTATCCAAGTGATTTTTTTACGACAGGAGTTTATTTTATCGATGACAACGAGGCTTTTGGTAGTTCATGGTTTGAATGGAAAGAGAAATATTTAAAAAATTATAAAGCAAAAGACAATGAAAATATATATTTAGTATGGAAAGCCGACTATGACGATTCACCCGACGGTGATATCCGTTGTGATTAATTTGGTGGCGCTGGTTAACATATGTTAACCAGAAAAATGAAATTTAAATTTATAAATAAATAAAAAATGAAATTAAATATAAAAGAAAAAGACGAAGAAAAGGTTGAAAAGAAGGCGATTGTAAAACCAAAAGAAAAATCGGCAAAAACAGAGAAACCTGCGAAAGTTTTGGCTGAAAGGAAAACAGAGGTTGTAAAAGAAGAAATTAAAAAAGAGGAATATAAATCGGAGGCAAAAAAAGTTAGAAAAGAAGGGGAGTATACTGCAAAAGATATTTATGTTTTAAAGGGTTTAGAGCCCGTGAGATTAAGGCCCGGAATGTATATTGGTTCTACCGGCATAGACGGTTTGCACCATTTAATTTGGGAAGTTGTAGACAACTGTTTAGACGAAGCAATGGCAGGATATGCCAAAAATATTGAAGTATCTTTATTGCCGGAAAACAGAGTAAAAATTTCTGATGACGGCAGGGGAATCCCCGTTGAAAAGCATCCTGACACCGGCAAATCAACATTGGAAACTGTTTTAACAACCTTGCACGCGGGCGGAAAATTTGGCGGGGAAGCTTATAAAGTTTCCGGAGGCTTGCACGGAGTTGGTATTTCTGTTGTGTGCGCTTTGTCTGTTTATATGTTAGCGCAAGTTGAAAGGGACGGAGGAATTTATCAGCAGGAATATGTAAGAGGCGTTCCAAAAGGAGCTGTAAAAAAAGTTGGCGATTCAAAAAGGACAGGGACAACGCAAACATTTGAGGCCGATGATGCAATTTTTTCGGAAATAAAATATGATCCAAAAAGAATTTTAAATCATTTGCGCCAGCAGGCATATTTAACAAAAGGAGTAAAAATTGTTTTTAACGATGAACGAAAAAAAGGCGAGGAAACCAGTTATACTTTTTATTTTGAGGGAGGAGTTGGTTCATATGTAAAATATTTAGTTTTAGGGAACACTCCCAGACATCCAAATATTTTTTCTATTGCAACCGAAAAAGATAAAATTGCTGTTGAAGCTGCTTTTCAGTATACGCAGGAAATGGAATGCACTGAAGAGTCTTTTGCAAACAATATTTATACAGTGGAAGGCGGAACGCATATTTCCGGATTTAGGACTGCTTTGACAAGGTCTTTAAACGACTATGCAAGACGCGAAGGGTTTTTGAAAGAAAAGGACGAAAACTTTTCCGGGGACGATGTAAGAGAGGGATTAACTGCTGTTGTCTCCGTAAAAATTCGCACTCCTCAATTTGAAGGCCAGACAAAAGCAAAACTGGGAAATCCCGAAGCAAAGGCAGCGGTTGAAGCCGCAACTTCAGAAGGTCTGTCTGATTATTTGGAAAGAAATCCGTCGGATGCAAAGGCAATTATTGAAAACTGTTTATTGGCAACAAAAGCCAGATTGGCTGCAAAAGCCGCTCGCCAGACGGTTTTAAGAAAAGGAGCTTTAGAGGGCCTGGCTTTGCCAGGAAAACTGGCGGATTGCCTTTCAAGAAAACCTGAGGAATCTGAAATATATATAGTTGAGGGAGATTCCGCAGGTGGTTCGTCAAAGCAGGCAAGAGACAGGAGATTCCAGGCAATTTTGCCTTTGCGCGGAAAAATTTTGAATGTTGAAAGGGCAAGATTGGACAAAATGCTGGCTTCTAAAGAAATCAAGGCTTTAATTATTGCCATGGGAACTGGAATTGGCGAAGACTTTGATATTGAAAAATTGAGATACCACAGAATAGTAATTATGACCGATGCCGACGTTGATGGGGCGCACATCCGCACTTTGCTTTTGACATTTTTTTATAGGCACTTTAAGCCGGTTGTTGATGCCGGCCACATTTATATTGCCCAGCCTCCTTTGTATAAAATTTCTTTTGGAAAAAATGCGCAATATGCATATTCAGACGATCAGCGCGATAAAATTGTAAAAGAAATGGGCAAGTCTTCTGCTTCCATACAGCGATATAAAGGTTTGGGGGAAATGAATCCCGAACAGCTCTGGGAAACAACAATGAATCCGGAAAATAGAACATTGCTTCAGGTCACAGTTGAAGAAGCGCACGAAGCCGATAAGACTTTGGATATTTTAATGGGAGAGGAAGTTGAGCCCCGAAAAAAATTTATTCAGACCCACGCAAAAGCTGCAAAAAATTTGGACATTTAAAAACATTGACTTTTGGGCTTGCATAGGCTATCATATAAGTGTAGATAGCCCCGCCAAGCGGGGTTTTAAAAAACATGACAATCACACAAAAAGTAAATATATTTTTTAAAGAGGTTTGGGTTGAAATGAAAAGAGTCAGCTGGCTTTCGCAAAAAAATGTTTTGAGATACACATTAATTGTGTTGGGATCCACCATTATTGTAGCCGCATTTTTGGGCGGATTAGATTATATTTTTACATCAGTAATAAAAATGTTTGTTTTAAAATAAATCTATGGCAAAACAGCAAATAGAACAAGAGCGTAATTGGTATGTTATTCATACCTATTCCGGATATGAAGACGCAGTTGCAAAAAACCTCAAGCAGAGGATTGAATCTTTGGCTATGGAAGACAAGATCTTTAATGTTATAGTTCCAAAAGAAAAAAAAATAAAAATTAAAAACGGGAAAAGAAAAACGGTTGAGGAAAAGATTTATCCGGGCTACGTGCTGGTGGAAATGGAGGTTACCGATGCTTCGTGGTATGTTGTAAGAAATACGCCAAGGGTAACAGGATTCTTGGGCGCAGGGACAACTCCTATTCCGGTTTCAAAATCAGAAATGGAAGATTTGATGAAGCGCATGGATGCGGGAGAACCGGAGTTTACAATTGATTTTGAAATTGGCGCTACAGTAAAAGTTAATGACGGCCCATTTAAAGGTTTTGAAGGCAAGGTTTCTGAGATTGACAAAGAAAGGGGAAAAATTAAAGTTTTGGTAAATATGTTCGGCAGAGATACTCCGGTAGAACTGGACTCATTACAAATAAAAAAAGTACAATAAAAATTAAAATTTTCGTTATGGCAAAAGAAATTAAAGCTATCGTAAAAATACAAATTCCGGCTGGCAAAGCCACCCCTGCGCCTCCAATTGGACCGGCGTTGGCTCAGCACGGATTGAATATTGCAGAGTTCTGCCAAAAGTTTAATGCAGCAACCCAGCAATTGGCAGGTTATAAAATTCCAGCAGAAGTTACAATTTATAAAGACAGATCCTATGTTTTTAAATTGAAAACTCCCTTGGCCGCCGAACTTATAAAAAAGGCAATTGGAATTGAAAAGGGATCGGGCGTGCCCAACAAAACAAAAGTTGGAAAAATAACAAAAGCTCAGTTAAAAGAAATTGCCGAGAAAAAAATGCCCGATTTGAATACAACCGACATTGAACAGGCGATAAAAATCATTGCCGGCACTGCCAAAAACATGGGGGTAGAAATCAAAGAATAAATTTTACAAAATACTATGGTATTTGTTCAGATTTTAATCGCTACATTTTTAATAAGCTTGTGCGTGTGGGCAGCAGTTTTGTTTTTATTTTTTAAGAAAGAAACACTTTCTAAAATAACGATGTTTTTAGTTTCTCTTTCAGCCGGGGCTTTAATGGGTGGCGCTTTTTTACACTTATTGCCAGAAGCCTCAGAAGGAATGGAGGCCGAAAAATTATTCCTCGTTGTGCTGTCCGCTTTCGTCGGCTTCTTTTTAATAGAAAAATTATTTCACTGGCGACATTGCCATAAAGAAAATTGCGAGGTCCATACTTTTGGTTATATGAATCTGGTAGGAGACTCTATACATAATTTTATTGACGGGCTTGTAATCGCCAGCGTTTTTATGGTTGATTTCAAATTAGGAGCAATAACAACTCTTGCCATGGCATTGCACGAAATACCGCAAGAAATCGGCGATTTTGGAGTTTTAATACACGCAGGATTCAATAAAGTGAAAGCATTAGCGCTAAATTATATAGTTGCGACCACAGTTATTCTGGGTGGAATCGTCGGATACTTCGCCGCTTTTTATATGGATGGCGTAATAGCATACCTTTTACCAATCGCCGCCGGCGGATTTATTTACATTGCCGCATCTGATTTAATGCCAGAAATACGAAAAGAGAGCAATATTAAAAAATCAATTATATCCTTTAGCATATTTATTTTAGGAATTGTTTTTATGTACGCTGTGAAATTTTTAGAACACTAAAAATCCTAAACATAATAAATTTAATAAAAAGCAAGGGTGAAAAGCCCTTGCTTTTTATTTTGCCAAAATGGTAGAATGGCAGTACCAAAAAATATTATTAAACAATTTTTAATATGCCAAGTATATCAAATCCAAAAATAAAAAGATTAAGCTGGGACGAAACTTTTATGAATCTGGCCTCGATTATTTCTAAAAGAGCTGCCTGTAAATTTCACGAAGCGGGCGTAGTCTTCGTTGATGCTAATAAACGGATAATTTCAGTTGGTTACAATGGCCCGACGGAAGGTGATTATCATTGTTTGGAAGTTGGTTGTGCAAAAGTTGACGGAGATCCCGAAACAAAAAAATTGAAGAGATGCCGTGGTGCGCATGCAGAAATAAACGGCATAATAAATGCCCAAGATACTACAAGATTGCGTGGAGCAACAGCATATTCGTTGCTTTTTCCTTGCTATGATTGCATGAAGGCTTTTAATAACGCTGGCATAATCGAAATTGTTTATGCAAACGAATATAAGCGAATTCAAACCGGCGGAGAAAAACACGAAGAAGAAAACGAGGCCTGGGAATTAGCCGAAAGAAGGGGAATAAAAATTAGAAAATATGAAGGAAAGCTTTTGGGAGATGAGCTACTGGCCGGCCCAGCGCCGACAGCCATACCAGCAGTAAAAAATAAAGATGATGAGCAAATTTTGGTTATTCCGAGAAATATAATTTTTCAAAATGAAACCTGGTGGGGATTGAAAACTGATAACCTTAACCACTATTTCGACCTTATTAAAAAGTATTCCGAATTTAAAAGAAGGGGAGATGTTGAAAATAATCCTTATTATAAACAGATTATCCCGTATATGCTTTTTAGCTATAACGGCAAATTTTTTGCATATAAATATTTGCCAAACGCAGGGGAGCAAAGGCTGGTAAACAACAATTATCAGCTTGGGGTTGGCGGTCATATTAATAAAGAGGATATAAATGGAAGCGAAAATCCGCTGGAAATTGGTATGATGAGGGAATGGGAAGAAGAGGTGGATTTTAAAGGAAATTTGCTAAGTAAAAAATTGGTCGGAATAATAAATGACGACGCCAATCCGGTTGAGCAGGTTCACCTGGGGCTGGTGTATCACTTTATCGGGGACAGCTCCGATATACAGGTTAAGGAAACCGATAAAATGGAAGGGAAATTATTTGATGTGGAAGATATTTCGGGAAATATGAATCACAGTGTTTGGATGAAAATAGTTTATGATAATTATTTAAGCAAACTGTGTAATTGCTAAAATTATGCAAAACGGTAAATTTTTTGTGTTTGAAGGAATTGACGGATGCGGAAAGGCCACCCAAACAAGGTTGCTGGCGGATTATTACCGGCAGAAAGGTTTTGCAGTGGAAAAAATTGATTTTCCTCAGCATGGGGAAAGGTCTTCAGCAATGGTTGACGATTATTTAACCGGAAAGTATGGAAGTTCGGAAGAAGTCGGACCGGAAGTTGCCTCCATTTTTTATGCCACAGACAGGTACGATGCCAGCCATAGAATTAAAAAATGGCTTAGTGAAGGAAAAATTGTAATTTCAGACAGGTATTTAGTTTCTAACATTGGGCACCAGGGGGGAAAGATAAAAGATAAATCAGAATGGAAAAAATATGTAAATTGGCTATATAATTTAGAGTACGGAATATTTCAAGTTCCAAAGCCAGATTACACGTTTATTTTGAAAACTTCTGTCGAATTTTCTCTGAAGCTTGCCAACAAAATAACCGACGAAGAAAAAAGACAAACACGGATAAATTATTTGGGCGACGACAAAAAACAGGACATTCACGAAAAAGACAGTAGCCATTTAGAAAACGCTTTAAGTTCCTATTTAATGGTGGCCAGGGAATTTCCAAATGATTTTGTAGTTGTTGAGTGCTTAGAAAATGGGGAGCTGTTGCCGGCTGAAATTATAAATCAAAAAGTTATAAAAATAATTGAAGAAAATAAAAAACATATGTCAGCAGAACGAAGAATTTATACTTTGCCCAATAATTTAATGCCCGAGGTAAAAGCCGTAACTTTTGCCAAATGCTCAAGGTCCGCGGAACCTTTTGACAAAATTGCGCAGGAACTTACGGACGAAAAATCAGCTGAGTTTCATGAAAAGTGGGTGGTTGGCTTTGGGCACTCATCAATTGCAGAACACGCAGTAATTTCCTTGGCAGTTGAAAATGTTTCAAATATTGCCACAAAAGTTATTGAGGATTCGCGTCTCGCTTCTTTTACGGAAAAATCTTCCAGATATCAGATTTTCAACAAAGATAAACTGTATATGCCAGAAGAAATAATGAATTCCGAACTGAAAGAAGTTTACCTGGATGCGGTAAATTCATTAATGGATACTTACGAAGAAATGACCCCCGCGATGATGGATTTTGTAAAACAAAAATATCCCCGCCTGCCGGACGGGCAGGCAAAACCGGCTTACCAGGACGAAAAGCTTTACAATATGGTTTCAAAAGCCAGAGCCTGCGACAATTTGAGATATTTATTGCCTTCGGCTGTTTTAACAAATTTGGGAATGACAATTAATACAAGAGAACTGGAACATTTAATTGCCAAATTATTGAGCCATCCTTTAAAAGAAATGCAGGACATTGGCAACGAAATGAAGAAAAATGCAATGGAGGCGGTTCCAACATTACTAAAATTTGCAAACAAAAATAATTATATTGTTGAAACAAAAAAACAATTATCTAGCATTGCAAAATGGGAGCTTGGTAAAGAAGCGGGGAATAATCAGGCAGTAACAATTGTAAATTATGATAAAGACGCCACAGATAAATTAATTGCAGGAATTTTGTATCCGTATTCGGATTTGTCTTATGAAGAAATTGCCAAAAAAGTCCGGGGTCTTTCGGACAGTAAAAAAGAAAGAATAATTGACGAAACTCTAAGTCGCAGAGAAAAGTTTGACCAGCCATTAAGAGAGTTAGAGCATATCTATTACACTTTCGATATTTTATTGGACTACGGAGCGTTCCGTGATGTCCAGCGCCATAGAATGTGCACGCAATCAAACCAGCCCGTAACTGTTGCGCACGGTTATGATTTGCCTCCCGAAATCCGAGAAGCAGGTTTTGAGGATAAATTTAAAGCAGTTGTTGAAAAATCGGTTCAAGCCTTTAGCAAAATTTATGAAAAGTTTCCGGAAGAGGCCCAGTATGTTGTGCCTATGTGTTTTAGAAAGAGAGTTTTAATTACTTGGAATTTAAGGGAACTTCATCATTTTATTTCGCTAAGGTCCGGAAAAAAGGGGCATGCATCGTATCGTAGAATTGCCCAGCAATGCTGGAGAGAATTGAATAAGATTCAGCCCTTGCTGGCAAAATATATAAGGGTTGATATGGACGAAATGAATGTTTCCTGGGCAGCCTCGTTAGAAAACAAAGACTTTTATTACAACCCTTACGCCACCAGGGGTAAAAGCCTAGAAAATTAAAAATATAAAAACAGCTTGAAACTCGGGCTGTTTTTTAGTATATTTATTATATATGGAATATAAACCTACAATTGGGCTGGAAATACATGCGGAGCTGAAAACTAATTCAAAAATGTTTTGCAGCTGTAAAAATGATCCGGATGAAAAACGGCCAAATTATAATATTTGTCCAATTTGCACTGCACAACCGGGAAGCTTGCCTGTGGCAAACGAAGAAGCAATAAAAAAGGTTATAAAAACAGGACTGGCTTTAAATTGTAAAATTGCCGAAAATTCAAAATTTGATCGAAAAAATTATTTTTACCCGGATTTGCCAAAGGGATATCAGATTTCACAGTACGACCAGCCAATCGCCAGCAAAGGCTGGCTCGAAATTCGAAGCACGAATTCCGAAATCCGAAAAATAAGGATAACCAGAATACATTTAGAAGAAGATACAGGAAGTTTGGCGCATCCGGCGGGGGCAGATTACTCTTTGGTTAATTTAAACAGGGCAGGCGTGCCATTGATGGAGCTGGTAACAGAACCCGATATAACCTCGGGAAAAGAGGCTAGAGAATTTGCACAAGAGCTTCAGATAATTTTAAAGTATCTCGGAGTTTCTGATGCTGACATGGAAAAAGGTCAAATGAGAGTTGAGGTAAATATTAGTGTCAGTAAAACGCAAAAACTTGGAACGAAAGTTGAAATAAAAAATTTGAATTCTTTTAAGGTTGTAGAAAAGGCAGTTGATTTTGAGATAAAAAGACAGACAGAATTGCTTGAGTCCGGAGAAAAAATTGTTCAGGAAACAAGGGGTTGGCATGACAAAAAAGAAATAACATTTTCTCAAAGAGAAAAAGAAGAGGCGCATGATTACAGATATTTTCCAGAACCAGATTTGCCTGCGATGACTTTTAAAAAAGATTATATTATTAATATAAAATCAACTATGCCAGAATTACCAGATCAAAAAAGAGAAAGATTTAAAAAAGAATACGGCTTAGACGAAGCCTCTGTTGGATTTTTCGTAACTAATAAAGACTTAAGCGAATATTTTGAAAAGGTTGTTTCAGAATTTGAGGAATGGACGCCAGAAAATGATAATCATAAAAAAGTTAGTAAATTAGTTGCAAATTATTTGATTTCCGATGTGCAGGGTTTGTTGGGCGGTAAAGAATTTTCCGCCCAAGGCGGACCAGCCTCGGGCTGGAAAATTACTCCGGAGAATTTTGCAGAATTTATTAAGATGATTTATAAAAATGAAATTTCCAGCAAAGTTGCCAAAACGGTTCTAACCGATATGTTCAATACAGGATCTGACCCGTCAACTGTTGTTGACGAAAATAATTGGCGACAAATGTCTGATGATGGGGAATTGGAAAAAGTTATAAAGGAGGTTATTTCAAAAAATTTAAAAGCAGTTGAGGATTACAAAGCCGGTAAGCAAAATTCTTTGCAATTTTTAGCCGGCAAGGTAATGGCCGTTACGCGCGGTACTGCAAAACCTGACAAAGTTCAGGATTTACTAAAGAAATTATTATAAAAAAACAGCCCTGGTCTGCATTGTGCAGCCAGGGCTTTTTGGTTTATGCGGTCATCGCGTTTTTATCACGCGCCGTAGGAAACCGACAATACGGATCACTTATCCGCTCAAGTACTTCGTCGAGCCAAAGTGACTCGCCGTTAAAATAAGCAACACGAAGTCCGTCTCCGTTTGGGCAGAGCTCGTTGATGGTTTCCTGCAACTTGCTGTTTGGAGATCCCTTCAGGACAAAGAGATGTCCGCTTTCTAGGCAAATAAAAGTATAGCCGTTGTCTTGTCCCCAGCGCCCGCGCTGGTACGAGGGAATCCCTTCCGCCTCGGGTACCTGTCCGAATCTTCCTATTAGGGAATTATATGTGACTAATCCGTTAATTCGCACGCACCAAAGCCTTCGAAGGCGTTGGATTTGGCAGGCGACATTGGGGGAAATTCTCAGAGACATGGCATATCCCTTTTGTATAAAGAACAGAGGTGTTAGTTTGGAACACTAAATTTTGTATATCATTTTTTGATGAAGTTGTCAATAGCATTTGAAATTTCTCTGTAATCATTTAACCATTGTATTTTTTTATCACGTTTAAACCACGTCATTTGGCGCTTGGCAAAATGTTCTGAATCTATTTGAATTTTGTCTATCATTTGCTGATAGGTTATTTTTTTCTGTAAATATTGTGCCACAAATCTGTATTCCAAGCCAAATTCTTCCAATCTTTTCCAAGACAAAGTTTTGTGGAGTTTTTTAACTTCATTTGTTAAGGCGTTTTTTTCTAATCTCTTAAATAACCTTTTATTTATAAGTTTTTTTAACTCTTCAGGATTTTTTTTAATGCCAATTTGCAGAGTACAAAAATCTGGTTCATTCCTGCGAAGAGGTGGAACACGGCCTTTTAGCGTTCTGGCTATTTCCAATGCCCTTAGGACGCGTCGAGGGTTATTTTTGTCAATTGTACCAGCTCGTATTGGATCAATGTCCTCAAGCTGTTTTACGAGCTCTGGCAGTGCTATTCTCTCTAATTTTTTGCGAAGCTCCCAATTTGGCTTAACTTCTGGAATTACAATGCCCTCAACAATAGACTGGATGTAAAAACCGGTTCCGCCAACCAAAATTGGCAATTTTTTTCTTTTTTGAATATTTTTTATGGCTTTTGTGGCCAGCTTTTGATATTGAGCAACAGTAAACCTTCTTTTGGGGTTTGCCACATCTAGAAGCCAGTGGGGGACGCCCTCCATTTCTTTTTTAGTAACTTTTCCAGATCCAATATGCAGTCCTTTGTAAACCTGCCTTGAGTCAGCCGAAACTATCTCGCCATTATATTTTTTGGCTATTTTGATTGAAAGGTCAGTTTTCCCAGATGCGGTTGGCCCCAAAATAACTATTAATTTATTCATTCACCAATTTAATTAATATTTTTTCTCGGCGTTTTTTTTCTTCCCAAGAAACATCGTCTTTCATTTTGGCAGCCACAGTGCCATATCTTTGCGAATATTTATTAACAAATGCCACGCCAAAGCCAATTTCTTTTAGTGTTTTTACTGTATTGTTAAATTGTTTTTTGGTTTCACCTGGAAATCCCACAATCACATCGGTTGAAAGTAAAATGTCGGGGATTGCCCTTCTAATTTTTTTTACCAAATTTTTATACTGGGCAACCGTATAAGGCCGGTTCATTTTCTTTAAAATTTTATCGTCTCCTGACTGGATGGGTAGATTAAGCCGTTTTGAAAGTTTTTTGCATTTTGCCATTGTTTTTATCAATTCGTCTGAGAAGTCTTTTGGATGGCTTGAAGTAAAGTTGAGTTCAAAATTTCCGGAAATATCGTCTACCATTTTTAATAGTTTTGGAAAATTTGTTTTACCATTCTTGTATGAGTTTACATTCTGGCCAAGCAGCCAAATTTCTTTACAGCCATTTTTTGCCAGATTTTTTATCTCTTTTAGAATGTCTGTTGCCGGCCGTGAAATCTCTCTTTCTCTGGTGTAGGGGACAACACAGTAGGCGCAAAAATTGTTGCACCCTGTCATTATCGGCACATTGGCAGAAAATTTGTTTGAGTATTTCGGGACTATGTCTAAATAATTTTTGTTTTTGTCATTGCGAGCCGCAGCGAAGCAATCCAGGGGTTTGCGCACAGACTCTGGATTGCCACGTTGCCTGCGGGCTCCTCGCAATGACACCGATAGCAGTCCTGGAAGCTTTTTTATATCTCTTATGTCTATAATATAGTCAAAAATTTCCTCAAACTTTTTCTTGTCTTTTTTTAGCACGCATCCGGTTAAAATAGTTTGTAGTTTGCGGTTGACAGTTGGTAGCTTGTGCAATTTTTCTACTACGCCGTAAATGCGGTCAATGGCAGATTGTCTTACAGAACATGCATTAATTACAACCAAATCTGCCCCAGCTATATTTTTTGCAGGTTTGTATTTTAAGCCTTCCAAAACAGCAGTGATTCTCTCAGAATCGCTCAAATTCATCTGGCAACCATAAGTAACCACATAGTATTTCATAAAAATACTATAACATCGCAACGTGTCTTTTTCAAGCCTATCTATTGACAATGACACTGTAATATGCTATACTTAATATAGTACATCGTCACGCTTATTTAGGTCCCTCCATGCCCTAAATAAGCTTACCGCTTGAGCTTTACGCTCGGAAAGGAGGATGTCATGGAGATAAGGTTTACCGCGAGTGTTGGGTTGGCAATCAATTGCGTCATGCAGTTGGTTCACGGGAAGTTGCCTAATGCCGAATCGCCGGCGTGGCAAAACTTCTTTTTCTTTCACCGCATCGCGGCCTCGCCGATACAGAGAAGCGACAGTGCACCTTGTCTCAGTCGTGAGGTGAGGTTCTACTGTGCCAACCGCTTGCTTGTTCGCGTCCAACTTTTGGGCGATGACTGGCACGGCTCTGATGAGGATAAGGGCTGGTTTGTAACGCGAGTCGATTACTTCAAAGAATTCGATGGGGTTAATACCCCAAAGAATTTGATGAAAATCTACTTCGGGTTACAGTGGCCGATTTATCAGCCGTTTGCCGATGAAGAACTTCGGCAGTGCGCAGGCTGAAAGTCCTGAAAAAAAGAGCATCCCACTCTATAACTGGGCGTAATTAACTTCGGGGAAGCGCCGAAGCGCTGGGGACGGCGGACACATCTAAGGCTATTACATAGCCTTTTTTCTTTGCAAAATTAGCCGTGGGATAATAAAATAATTGAGATAATGGCAAAAATTATGCCGATAATACCGGTTAGGCTTAGTTTTTCACCAAAAATTAAAACACCTATTAAAATTGTTGTTAACAAACTTAAAACAGACCACATTGTACCAACAATTGAAAGTTGGTTTTTTTGCAAAATGGCAGGCAACCAAAATAAAACACCAACAGAATAAATTATTATAATAATTATTACAAGTGTTAAATTTGGGTTGAGCGCGAATTTTTTCGATAAAAATTCTCCAACAGCAAAAAATAGAGCAGAAAGAATAAGCCAGATAATATAATTTATAGAAAGTAAATTCATTTGTTAATAATACAATGACTTTTATGTTTTGAAAAGCGTTGCATTTTATGGATTGTGGGTTTAGACTTATATATTATGTGCGGAATAATTGCATATATGGGAAAAAAACAAGCCTTTCCCATACTTATAAACGGCTTAAAAAAATTAGAATACCGAGGTTATGACTCGGCGGGCATTTGCATTAAAGAAAATAATCAATTGACTCTTGCTAAGAAAAAAGGTAGGGTTAGCGACCTGGAAAAAGATTTTTTAAGGGAATACGGGGTTTGTTCTGTTAAAGACTCTAGTTTTTGCGAAATTAGAAAGGAGCTTATAGAAATAAAAGGAAACATGGGAATTGCCCACACAAGATGGGCTACTCACGGAGAGCCAAACGAAGTAAACGCCCACCCGCATTTTGACTGCAAAAAAGAAATAGCGGTTGAACATAACGGCATTATTGAAAACTATAGTGTTTTAAAGGAAATTTTAGTGAAGGAAGGGCATGTTTTTGTTTCAAAGACAGACACAGAAGTAATAAGCCATTTAATAGAAAAATTTTACAATGGCGATTTAGAAAGTGCGGTAATCAAAGCATTGAAGCTTGTTGAGGGGACTTTTGGCCTGGCAGTGATTTCTAAAAAAGAAAATAAAATTATTGTCGCAAGGCGTGGCTCCCCGGTTGTTTTGGGAATTGGCGACGGCGAAAATATTGTTGCTTCAGATGCTGTTGCGGTTTTACCATATACAAAAAAGGTTATATATTTAAGCGACAACGAAATGGTTGTGTTGACTGAAAACAATTATGCAATTAAAAACCTTGACGGGGAGATTGTTGAGAAAACAATTGATGAAATAAAATGGACTGCCAGCGAGATAGAAAAGAAGGGGTACAAGCATTTTATGCTAAAAGAAATTTTTGAACAGCCGGCTGCTATAGAAAATACTTTACGTGGCAGGATAGATGGCGATTTAAATGTTAAGTTGAGTATTGATATAGATTTTAATTTTATAAAAAGGATAATAATTGTGGCCTGCGGAACCAGCTGGCATTCCGCCTTGATAGGTAAATATTTAATTGAAAAAATAGCCGAGTTTCCGGTTGAGGTTGATTATGCTTCTGAATTCAGGTACAGAAATCCCATTGTAGGCAGCGGAGATTTGCTTTTGGTAATTTCACAGTCCGGGGAAACCGCAGACGTTTTGGCGGCTTTGCGAGAGGCAAAAGCTAAGGGTGCTAAAACGCTTGGAATAATAAATGTAGTGGGTTCAACTATTGCAAGGGAAGTTGATTCGGGGATTTATCTGCATGCTGGTCCGGAAATTGGAGTGGCTACCACTAAAGCTTTTTCATGCCAGGTGGCCGCTCAATTGTTGTTTGCTTTATTTTTGGCGCAAAAGAAAGGCAAAGAGATAGGAAAGGATTTTTTTGACGAACTATATTCTCTGCCGGGAAAAATTGGAGAGGTTTTAGCTCAATCAGAAAAAATTATTCCATTGGCTGAAAAATTTAAGGATAGCAAAAATTTTCTTTATCTTGGAAGGGGAGTAAATTTTCCGGTTGCTTTAGAGGGCGCCTTGAAGCTTAAAGAGATCTCTTATATACATGCCGAAGGATATCCGGCAGCAGAGATGAAGCACGGGCCAATAGCCTTAATAGACAGCGAGATGCCGGTATTTTTTATTGCCACAAAGGACCATACTTATAGAAAAATTTTAAGCAATATGGAGGAGGTTAAAGCCCGTGGAGGAAAAATAATAGCCTTGGTAAATGAGGCAGATGACGAAATAAAGAATTTATCTGAAAACATAATAATAGTTCCAAAATGCAGAGAGGAACTAATGCCGATAATAAACACCATACCACTTCAGATATTGGCTTATCACATAGCCAACATTAAAGGTATTGACGTGGACAAGCCCAAGAATCTGGCAAAATCAGTAACTGTGGAATAAAATGATAAATATTAAAAAAGCAGAAGAAAAAAATTTAAAGGAGATTGCAAAAATTGCATCAGAGAATTTTTCTGGTTTGAAAAATATTAAAAACGCAGAGCAGTGGATTAGCTGTAACTTTTTGGCGTTTCCAAGGGTTCAATATTTTGTGGCAGAAGAGAATGGTAAAATAGCCGGGTATATTGAATGGATGGAAAAAGGCGGTTTTAGGGAAAATTCAGTTTGGGAGCTGGAACAAATTGCAGTAGCAAAAGATTTTCAAGGGCAGGGAATTGGAACACAACTAATAGAAAATTCTTTTTTAGAAATCAAAAAATATTTGAAAAAAAGAGGTTCAAAGCTGAAAGCAATTGAGGTTACTACCGGAACAGAAAACAAAGCTCAAAATCTTTATAAAAAAATTCTGGGAGCTGAGCCAGAGTGCGTTATAAAAAATTTATTTCGTGGAGACGAGGTAATAATGGTTGCGCGGTTTAAGTAAATTTATCTTATTTCTTCTTTGCGCTCTTTGATAAAGTGGCGCCATTTTTCTATAAACTCAACAAAAACCGAAAATGGCATATCAATTAAGGCGTTAAAAAACGCGGTAAAAGCATTATACTTTTTCCACTTATTGGAAATCCACCTGCCAAGCCCCTGCATCGGCAAGAAAAATACATCTGACATAAAGCTTAAGAAACCCTCTTTTTCGTCTTCCATTGTAAGCTCTTGGGCGCGTTTTGAAATTGCTGTTCCTGCAAATAAAATTAGGGCGATAAAAATTATATCTATAATAATAGAGGTAATAGGAAATCCAAAGCCTTTAAAAATTAAATAAATTGCTCCAAAAGTTACAAAGGCTGAAAAAACATACATTAAGGATAAAACAGTCTTCATGGCAGTGCCTCTTTTCTTTCTCATTTTTATCTCATAAATATCAGCAGAGTCTTTTTTGTAAGCAATTTTCATTGTTTCTACAATAACCATATTAAGATTCTTTTTTGACGGGCGTTTTATTAACGCAACTATAACAAACATTAAAACGGTTGGAATTAATACATCGCCTGCCAGTACCAAGGTATTTAATTCGCCTCCCATTGCCTTTTCTATTATTACCTCCAAAAGAACCAACGATAAAACCTTTGTCACAAAAATTGATATTGTTGAATAAACAGCTGCTCTTGAGATTCTTGATTTTAGAGTGGTAAGCCTTTTTGAATAAGTATCTTTAATAAGATTTTCTAAAACAGGCGGTTCTGTAATTTCTTTTCCGGTTTCTTGAGCGCCGTTCATTGCCAAAATATCTCCCATTAGCAAGTAGGGCGTGTCATACTTTTCACAGATATTATAAAATTTGTTTGCCATTGGGTTCACAAGTTGATTTTCTATTTCCTGCCAAATTTTAAATGCGTTTTGAAAGTCAAAATATTTGCGCTTTATCAGATTGTAGCTGATTATGGGTTTGTCCAGCTTAAAAAGCGCCTGGCATATGGCAATATAGATTTGGATATTTGTGTCCTCTTTTTTTAACAAACATTCTTGGTAAATTTTGTCGGAAACTTTTATTTTCTCTTTCATTGCCGAAAACATATATTCTATCAATGCCATTTCTTTAATTGCCGGAGCCAAAATTTCTTCTATTTCGCAGGCAGCTACTTCTATTAACCAGTTATAAAAATGCATGCCGGCCTTGCCTTGTTTGTTTTCGGGATTATTTTTTAGTATAAAAATATATTTGACAATTATGTTTTGTACATCTCCGATTTTTGCTTCTTCAATTTTATCGTTGGGGAAGTGCCCGCTTCTTATCAACTCTAAAACCAAAGACTCTGCCACATTTTCAGTGGAAGAGTAATTGTTCATTTCCAGGTCAAAAAATCTTCTTTTTAATTTTCTGATAATTGCCGCCCTTCGCATTAAATGCTCTTCTTTCCAGTCAACAATTGTTCTTATCTGTTCGTAAAAGGCAGCCACTCTCAAGGCAACCTCGTCAACATTTATGGTTGGCGTGCTCGGTTTTTGAGTGTCTTGAATTTTCGCGCGGTTATATTGCGCGATTAACTTTTTTGTAGCCTCGGAAAGTTCAGCCATTTTTATTTTTTATTTCGCCGGAAATTTTTTCTAAAAATTTTTCCAAAGGCATTTGGCCCAGGTCGCCCTTACCGCGTTCTCTCACGGAAATAGCGCTTGCCAAAATTTCTTTATCGCCCAAAATTAAAAGGTAGGGAATTTTTTGCATTTCAGCCTCGCGGATTTTTTTACCCAAAGTTTCATTTTCATTTTTTATTTCAACGCGGATATTTTTGTCTTTTAATTCTTTCTCAATTTTTTTTGCATATTCATCGTGCTTTTCAGAAATTGGTATTACAGCAACCTGAACAGGGGACAGCCACAAGGGAAACGCCCCGGCATAGTGCTCAATAATAATTCCTAAAAATCTTTCCGGTGATCCCACAATTGCCCGGTGAATCATAACCGGAGTTTTTTCTTTTCCGTCTGAATCAATATATTTTAGCCCAAATCTTTGAGGCATTATAAAATCTAGCTGGATAGTTGAAATTTGCCACTCTCTGCCCAAGGAATCTTTTGAAATCAGGTCCATTTTTGGTCCGTAAATCGCCGCCTCGCCAATGGCCTTAAAATATTCTATTTTATTTTCTGTTAGAATTTCTTCCAAAATTTGTTGGGATTTTTTCCATGTTTTAGCATCGCCAAGATATTTTTCCGGCTGTTTTGGATCCCAAAGGGATAGGCGGATTTTATAATTCATGCCATAGGTTTTCATTGCTTTTTCTATGGCCGAAAGAACAGACACAAATTCATTTTTTATTTGGTCCTCCCTGCAAAAGCAATGGCCGTCATCTTGTGAAAATCCGCGCAATCTTGCAAGCCCGGAAATCTCGCCGGTTTTTTCGTCTCGGTAAAGCTGGGCAAAATCAGCAATTCGAACGGGCAAATCCTTATAACTTCTTTGCTTTGAGGCAAAAATTTGAGTATGTTGCGGGCAATTCATTGGTTTTAAAAAGTATTCTTCTTTGGTGTAGTGCGAGTGCACGGAAAACATATCGTCTTTGTATTTTTCATAGTGGCCGGAAATTTTAAAAAGTTCGGCTCGGTTCATGTTCGGAGTTTGTACTTCCTGATACCCGATTTCTTTTTGCAACTCGTTGGAGTAATTTTTTATCTCCCTTAAAACAGTGGCTCCCTTAAACGTGTAAAGCGGAAGCCCCGGACCAACAATGTCGGAAAAAATAAATAAATCTAGTTTTTCGCCAAGTTTTCGGTGGTCGCGTTTTTCAGCTTCTTCCATCATTTTTAGATAATCTTGCAGTTCTTTTTCGGTTTGAAATGCAAACCCGTAAATTCTTGTCAGCATTTTATTTTTTTCGTTTCCTTTCCAGTATGCTCCGGCTGTTTTTGTAAGCTTAAAAGATTTAACGTCAATTTCTTTTGTGTTTTTTATATGAGGTCCCTTGCATAAATCTGTAAACTCTCCATTTGTGTAAATGGAAACAGTATCTCCGGGTAAATCTTTTAGCAGTTCCAGCTTATACGGCTGGATGGCAAACAACTTTTTTCCGGTCCGTTTGTTAATATTTTTCTTTTCGAATTTTTGTTTTTGCAAAATAAGCTCGCGCATTCTGGCTTCAATTTTTTCCAGATCTTTTTCTTCCAGAGGCTTTTGCAATTGAAAATCGTAGTAAAATCCGTTTTCAATTGCCGGGCCCATGCCCAATTTTGTTTTGGGCCAAAATTCCATCACGGCCTGCGCCATTATGTGTGATAGGGAATGGCGTATTTTTTCTATGTTTTCCATAAAATTTAAAATTTAAAATTTGATATTTAAAATTAGTTCATCTTACCACCTTTGTTTTTAGTTATAAAGTGTTGACAATAAAATGATTATATGCCATTCTAAAAGAAGGAAGTGGCGTTTCCTCAAGTTCTTTTTTAGGGAGGGGTGGACTATGTGCGGGCAAGTTAAACCTGAAATCACGGTACGGCACATTGCCAGCAATGTCCAAAAGACCTTTGACAGGGAGGTTACCAAGATGATTCGTCAAGGATGGCTAATTGCAAAGAAGTGGGAGCAATATGGCACCTACTTTGCGGATCTGGTTTTGCCTCAGAAAACCTAAAGCAAGTTGGGACCGAGCAAACCCAATGCTCATATGACCCGGCGTCGAGAGACTGTCGGGCTTTTTTTATATTTCGCGGGGGACGAGTATTTCTTGCGCGTCGTCGGCAACAATTTTAATTTCGCCATTTCTATCATCAACGCGCCCTGCAACAAAAATAATTTTATTTTCCTGCAAGGCGTTTGGATTTCTTTCCAGAAGATTTGGGAAAATTACAACCTCTGTTTTGCCGGTTAAGTCTTCAACTTTTATAAACAGCATCGGCTGGCCCTTTTTTGTGATGATTTTTTTGACCGAAGAAACTAGCCCGCCAATTATTATTTTTTTATCTACAAAGCTCGCGTCAATTTTTGAAATTGGCGTTGTTTTGTTTTCCAAAAGTTTTTTAAAACTGTAAAGCGGGTGACTGCTCACATAAAGGCCAAGCAATTCTTTTTCCCAGCCAAGCTTTTCAAAGTTACTTGCCGGGGTTGCCGGACCCAATTTTATTTCGCTGGAAATTTTTACTCCAGCTGATGCAAAAAGCCCAATTTGTTTTGTGTTGCCGTTTTTATTATTTTCTCTGGCAATTTCCAGCATTCTTTCTAAATTTTGCAAAAGCTGGTTTCTTTCTGCAAATTCGTCAAATGCGCCGGCTTTTATTAAAGCCTCCATTGATTTTTTATTTAGGTCTTTTGATTTTACTCTGTGTATAAAATCGCTGATGGACAAAAATTTTCCATTGATTTTCCTTTCCTCAACAATTGCGTCGGTTATGTTTGCCCCGACATTTTTTATTGCCAGCATTCCAAACCTAATCTGCTTTTTGCCCTCCACAACCGTAAAGTTTTTTAAAGACTCATTTATATTTGGAGCCAAAACTTCCACCTCCATTTTTTTACACTCGTCAATTAAGAATGAAATGCGTTCAACATCTGCTCTTTCGGAAGTTAAAACCGACGCCATAAATTCAACAGGGTAGTGAGCTTTTAAATATGCTGTTTGGTAAGCAATTGTGGCATAAGCGGCAGAATGCGACTTGTTAAATCCGTAGCTGGCAAAAGGCAAAATCCATTGCCACAATTCTTCGGCAACTTTTTTGGAGGCGCCGTTTTCTATAGCCCCACTTACAAACTTGCTTTTTTGAGCATCCAAAAGTTCTTTAATCTTTTTGCCAACTGCTTTTCTTAAAACATCTGCTTCGCCCAACGAAAACCCGCAAACTTCTTGGGCAATTTTCATTAATTGTTCTTGGTAAATGCAAATTCCAAAAGTGTCTTTTAGGATTGATTCAAGTTTTGGGTGGATATATTCAATTGTCTGGTTGCCGTGTTTTCTGGCAATATAGTCCGGGATAAACTGCATTGGGCCCGGGCGGTAAAGCGCCACCATGGCTGTAATGTCTTCAAAAGTTGAAGGAACTAATTCTTTTAAATATCTTTTCATGCCGTCGGATTCCAATTGGAACACTGAAGTTGTCAGCGCTTCCTGTAAGAGTTTGAAAGTTTTGGCATCGTCATAAGGAATTTTATCTAGGTCAATTTTCAAATTATTGTGTAAAACATAAATGCGCGAGAGAGTGTCTTCTATTATAGTAAGGTTTTTAAGGCCCAGAAAGTCCATTTTTAAAAGTCCCAGGTCTTCAATGCTGTGGCCTTCATATTGGGTAATAACTCCAGACTCAGATTTTGTGGGCATTTGCAATGGCACAGAGTCTGTGAGCGGGTTGGCGGAAATCACAACTCCGCAGGCGTGAGTGGAAGCGTGGCGGGCAACTCCTTCCAGCTTTTTGCCCAAATCAATGAGCCGTTTTGCCATTTCATCGGTTTCGTATTTTTCTTTGAACTCGTCAACTTTTTCCAATGTTTCCGCCAAGTCCATGCCCATGGGAATCATTTTTGCCAGAGCGTCGCAGTAAGAGTATGTGTATTGCAATGCCCTGCCAACATCGCGCACAACGGCGCGGGCCGCCATTGTTCCGAAGGTAATAATTTGGGCAACATGATCGGCTCCGTATTTCTCCGCAACATATTTTATAACTTCGTCTCTCCGCCTGTCTGCAAAGTCCATATCAATATCTGGCATAGAAATTCTTTCAGGATTTAAAAATCTTTCAAAAAGCAAATTGTGTTTTAGAGGATCCACATTTGTAATTCCCGACAAATAGGCAATAATTGACCCTCCTGCCGACCCGCGTCCTGGTCCCACAACAATTCTGTTTTGTTTTGCCCAGTTTACAAAATCCTGCACAATCAAAAAATATCCTGCAAAACCGGTTTTGCCGACAACCGAAAGCTCATACTTTAATCGGTCGGTAACTTTTTGTTCCGGGTTTTTACCGTATCTTGCCTCTATGCCATTCCAGCAAAGTTCTTCCAAATATTCTTCCGCAGTTTTGTTTTCGGGTAAAGGAAAAACCGGCAATTTTGTTTTACCCAATTCAATGGTAACATTGCAGGCCTTGGCAATTATTTGCGAGTTTTCTATTGCTTCCGGAACATCTTTAAAATATTCTGCCATTTGGTCTGGCGAAGTCATGGAAAAATCATCTTGCGTCATAGTTAGCCTTTCCGGATCGCTTGCTTCAGCTCCCGTGTTTATCAGCATCAAAATATCTTGTGCCTCGGCGTCTTCTTTTCTCAAATAATGAATGTCGTTTGTGCAAACCAATGGAATGCCGGTTTTTTTTGAAAGCTCAATTATTTTTTTGTTTGCGGTTGCCTGCTCGGGGATATTTTTGTGGTGTTGCAATTCCAAATAAAAATTTCCTTTGCCAAAAAATCTTTCATATTTTTTGGCTGTTTCTTCGGCCTCTTCATCTTTGTTTGAAATAAGCAGTCTTGGGATTTTTCCTTGTATGCAAGCGGACAAACCAATTAACCCTTCGGCATATTTTTCCAAAACCTCTTCGTCAATGCGGGGTTTGTAATAAAATCCTTCAAGGTGTGCAATTGAAACCAGCTTCACTAAATTTTTATAACCCTGGCCGTTTTTTGCCAGCAAAATCAAATGGTTTCTTTTTGCATCAACATTTGGGCGTTTGTCTGCCAGCTTTTCAAAGGCAACATAAACCTCGCATCCAATGATTGGTTTTACTTTTTTTGCCAATGCCTTTTTATAAAATTCAATTGCGCCGTACATAACCCCGTGGTCGGTCAAAGCAACAGAGTCCATGCCCAGCTCTTTTACATAATCCAAAAGTTCGTCAATTTTGGGCAGGCCGTCCAAAAGGGAATAGTGGCTGTGAACGTGTAAATGGGTAAATTTTGTCATATATTTAATCACTTATTTTACTTTTTATGCGTTTTTTTATCAACCATTGACACGGAGGCTTAAATATGCTATGATAAATAATATAGTACAAATCAAGGGGCAAATCCTGAAATGGGTATAGTGCGCTGAGGGGCTCATACCCCTTCGGTGTTGGTGCCAATTCCAACACATTTCACCTGATTTGCCTGTGCAAGACGGCCGGTAAATTTGGCAGAACCTGGATGGGCGCAAGAACACCACCCTTCCTTGTTCCCTCCGCGGAAGCGCGTTTTTAATGAGGTAAAACCAGTTTTCTTGGCTGTCAGGGCTGTGATACGCTAATACCAATAGCGCGTCACAGCCTTTTTTATTGTGTTGTAGTTGGTATATTATTTTAAAAAAGGTATAATAAAATAATTTATCAGAATAATAAATCATGATTGATACTAAAAAAATACGAAAGTTTTTTCCGGCAATAAAATCCGGCAGAGTTGTTTCAAACAATGCGGCCAGCACACAAATTCCTTTCCAATTGCTTGACCTGCTCCGCAAGCTTACTGTCCAGTACGACAACGTGCACAGGGGGCAGTCCGAATCTTCAATGGCCACCACTGAAAAGTTTGAAGCATCTTACGACACCATTGCGCAATTTATAAATGCGCCTTCAAGAAAAAATATTATTCTGTACAGAAATGACACAGAAGCAATAAATTCGGTGATGTATTCTTTGATGACCGAATTTCAAGACGGCGATAATGTTGTTACCACATATATGGAGCACAATTCAAACTATGTTCCGTGGTATGCATTGTGCAAAGAAATTTTGCCCAAGTTTGGCATAAATGTTGAGTGCCGGTTGGTAAAATTTGACCAGGAAACCGGAGAACTTGATTTGGCCGATTTGAAATCTAAGGTGGATAATAAAACCAAAATAGTCTGCTGTACCGGCGCGTCAAATTTTTTAGGCACGAAAAACCCAGTAGAAAAAGTCAGAGAAATTGCGTATTCCAGCGGATATATCCAGCCAAACGGAGAAAAAAGATCCTATTTATTGGTTGATGGAGCCCAAATGGTGCCGAATATGTTTGTTGATGTTAAAAAGTTAGACATAGATTTTTTGGTGTGGTCTTTTCATAAAATGCTGGCTCCTTTTGGAGTTGGAGCCCTGTATGCCAAAGAAGAATTGCTTTTGAGTATGAGGCCGTTTCTTTACGGTGGCGACATGATAGCAGAAGGAAAAGTGAGTCCGGAAAAAGTGGAGTATAATCAGCTTCCATGGAAATTTACCGCAGGAACTCCAAATATTTTGGGGACAATTTTGTCTGCAGAAGCCATAAGGTTGCTGGTTGATTTTTCTTTGGGATACCCTTTGGCTTTTGGAAAATATAAATATTTTTTGACAGAAAAAAAGCTGGAAACCGCGGATATTAAACAAGCAATGGATAATATAGAAGCTCATGAAAAAAGTTTGGCAGGCCAAGCATTAAAAATGCTGGGAGAAATTCCGGAAATAAAAATTTACGGCCCCAAAAATCCGGAAAACAGGACATCTTTGGTGGCATTTGTTTGCAACTGTAAAAGCCCGTTTGAAATTGCAGAAGCTCTTAACAAATTTGGCATAGAGTCTAGAGCAGGGTGTCATTGCGCGACATTGGCGCATTATTACTACGGGTTAAACCCGCCTGCTTCCTGCAGACTGAGCTTCTATATATATAACAATATTGAAGATGTAAAAAAGGCGTGCTGGGCCGTAAAAAAAGTTTTGGAAAATAAAAATATTAAAAACTAATTTTATAAATACTATGAATCAATGCGCAATTTATGATAATCATGCATTAAATTTTTTCAGGGCTGTCTGCGGATTTTTGGCGCTGGCAGCATTTTTATTTCAAAATATCTGGCTGGTTTTACTGACAGGGATTTTATTTCTTTTGGGAGTGTTTTCTATGAAATTGAATTTTCTTTACCAATTTTACGGCTTGTTTTTTGGCAAAGTGCTAAAACAGAAATCAATGCCAATACAAAAAGATCCGGGTGAAATAAAGTTTGTTTATGGATTTACGGCTGTTTGTTTTTTGTTTTCTTTTTTTCTGCTTTATTTTGGAAAATTTGTTAATTTTGCATGGGGCTTGGATTTGTTGGTTTCTTTTTTGACGCTTTTGGCAAGCTTTGCCAACATTTGCCTGGCCGCGCTAATGTACGTCATTTTTAAAAAAGTTTTTGCGAGGTAGAAATTTATGGAAAAAAATGAAGTAAAAATTGGGGAATTCGGGTATGTAAATAAAAATTGCTGGCTGGCAAGAACAGTTGGCTATCCGCCATCCAAACGGTGCCAATATTGCGAATCAAAGTTTCCTAATTGCCTGTTTTTCCGTTATTTGATAATAACTTCGGTTATAATCATCTGTATTTTGGCAACGTCTGTTTTGATGAACGAAACCATTTCAAGGCTTTTAATTATTTCTGTTTTTGCTTTGGTTATTGTTTATGGCTACTTTTTCAGCAAAAGCACAGAAGACATTATTGTAGCTAATTTTGCCCAAAGAAAAGCCGTTGTTGCTAAAGAAGAGTTAGAAAAAATAGATGAGGTAAAAAATCAGTTTATGGCAATTGCCAACCACCATTTGCGCACTCCTTTGACTGCTGTAGGCTGGTACATAGACCTTTTAATGTCCGGAAAATACGGTAAAATTCCAAAAAAGATAAATGACATAATAGGTAAAATTAGGGCGTCAACTGCTGATGAAGTAAAAATAGTCAACGATTTGCTTAATGTGTCGCAATTCCAGCTGGGCAAGGAAGTTGTGCGGGCAAAAGAAAAAGTGGATATTGAAAAAATGTTTGCTCAAATTATGGAAGATGAAGTGTTGGAAGTTAAGCAAAAAGGAATTTACTTAAAACTTGAAAAACAAAAAGATATTCCCATGATTCCGGCTGACGAAAGCAAACTAAAGGTGGCGCTGGAAAACATTGTTGACAATGCCGTAAAATATACAGAAAAAGGCGGAGTTACAATTAAATTAAAAAGCGATTCGGAAAAACTGGAAATTATTATACAAGATACCGGCATAGGCATGAAGGAACCCGGATCAAAAAGTATTTTTGCCAAAACTTTTGAACGTGGGGAAACAGCTCAAAAATTGTTTGCCGTGGGAAAGGGGATTGGCCTTTACTTGTCGGCAAAAATCGTTGAAGCGCACAAAGGGAAAATTTGGGCGGAATCTGAAGGCGAAAACAAGGGTTCGGCTTTTCATATTGAACTGCCGGTAAAATTATGAAATATCCGAATTTTGTTGAGGAAAAAAAGTTGCGCAAAAAAGGATATAGCTTTGTGGCAGGCATTGACGAAGCCGGCCGCGGGCCATTGGCAGGGCCGGTGGTAGCAGTCGCCGTCAATTTTCAATTTCCAATTTTCAATAAATTTTCAATTAAACAATTTTCAAAAATAAATGATTCAAAAAAACTCACAGAAAAACAAAGAGAAGAAATTTATGAGGTTTTGATAAAACATCCGCAGATAAATTTTGGAGTGGGGATTGTTTCAGAAAAAGTCATAGACAAAATAAATATTTTGCAAGCAACAAAACTTGCAATGAAAAAAGCTCTTAGAAATTTGGAGAAAAAAACAAAAATAGATTATTTGTTAATTGATGGAAATTTTGGGCTGGATGCAGGCAAGCCTGAAAAATCAATAATTAAGGGAGATCAAAAAGTGATGTCGATTGCCACAGCCTCAATTATAGCCAAGGTAACAAGAGACAGGCTAATGGGAAAATATCACAAAAAATTTCCGCAATATGGTTTCAAAAAACACAAGGGTTATGGCACAAAAGCGCATTTTTCCAGCTTGGAAAAATTTGGCCCATGCAAAATTCACAGAAAAACATTTTACCCGGTCAGTATTTTGTAGTAAAATAAAACAATATAATTAAAAATTAATAACTAAAACATTATGGAAAAGAAAAATTTGATAATTTTAATAATACTCGGATTTATTATTTTTATTTTGGGCGGGGGATTGGGAATTTTGTATCAGCAACAAAAAGAAGTTTTGCCGTCAAAGGATATTTTAAAGGTGCAGGCGGTGCAAACACTTTCGTCAAAAGTAATTCCTTCAATTGCTGCCTTTGGCACGGTTACAAATATAAGCGGAAGAAATTTGACTTTGGTTTCCGGCAATGACAGTTTAACCGTAAAAATTAGCGATGGCGCCCAGATTTTTTTGCCAGCAACGACCACCACAGATAAAAATGGCAAAGTCGTAACTTCACCGCAACAGGCAGTTTCATTTTCGGAAATTAAAAATGGCAATAATGTCAGCGTCAATTTAAAATTACTGCCAGACGGCCAAATTGAGGGGCAAATGGTCAGCATTATCACCGCAAAATAATTTTACTTTTTTCTGTGCAAAAATTTGCGAGGTATTTTACCTCGCATTTTTTTTAAAAAAACTTGAAAAAAGGCGAAATTTGTGGTTGAATAAAAGAAAAATATCTATGACAGACAAACAAAAAAAGATATTAGAAAGGCAATTATGGGGTGTGGCGGACGAGCTTCGAGGAAAAATGAATGCCGATGAATATAAGAACTATATCCTGGGTTTTATTTTTTACAAATATCTTTCTGAAAAACTTGAGAAATACGTTAATGAAAAGGTGCTTGCGAGAGAAAAATTTAAATTTTCAGAAATAAAAGAAAATACGGAAGAAGGCAAAGAAAATTTAGAACATGTTAAAAATGCTTGCGTTGGCCATCTTGGTTTTTTTCTAAAACCAACAGAACTTTTTTCATATCTTGTTAAAAAAGGAAAAGGAGAAATAAAAGACCAAAATGCATTTATTATTGAAGACCTTAAAAATATTCTTAATGATATTGAAAAAACTTCAGCTGGAACTGAAAGTGAAGATGATTTTAAGGGACTTTTTGATGATGTCGATTTAACCTCAACAAAACTTGGTTCGCGTGAAAAAGATAAAAATGAAGTTGTGGTTGATATTTTAAAATTATTAAGCGGCATAGATTTTAAACTTGAAGATTCAAAAAGTGATGTTTTAGGCGATGCATATGAATATTTAATTGGCGAGTTTGCCGCTGGTTCTGGTAAAAAAGGTGGTGAATTTTATACTCCCTCACAAGTATCGCGATTGTTGGCTAAAATAGTATCGCAAGACAAAAAACGTGTGCGGTCGGTTTATGACCCAACTTGCGGTTCGGGTTCGCTTTTGCTTCGCATTGGAGATTATACGGAAGTCGCAACTTATTTTGGGCAAGAGTTAAATCCAACAACATATAACCTTGCAAGAATGAATATGATTTTGCATGGCGTGCAATTTGATAAATTTAGAATTCTTCAAGGAGATACTCTAAAAGAAGACATGCATGCAGATCTTAAGGCAGATGTCATTGTTGCAAATCCGCCGTTTGCTGCGGAATGGAAAGGAGACAGTGACCCAACGCTTGCGCACGATGACAGGTTCTCGCAATATGGCAGGCTCGCGCCAAAGAGCGCCGCAGATTATGCTTTTGTAACACATATGCTTTACCACCTTGCTGATAATGGAACAATGGCTGTTGTCTTACCGCATGGGGCGTTGTTTCGTGGTGGAGCAGAAGGCCATATAAGAAAACACATAATTGAAAAATTAAATTATCTTGATGCAGTTATTGGCATGCCCGCAAATTTGTTTTATGGAACATCTATTCCTGTAACAGTTTGTGTATTTAAAAAATGCAGAAAGGACGAAGAAGATATTTTGTTTATAGATGCTTCAAAGGAATTTGAAAAAGTGGGGAATAAAAATAATCTTACCGATGAAAACATTGAGAAAATTTTTGAAACCTATAAAAACCGAAAGGAAATTAAAAAATATTCCCACAAAGCAGATTTAGCCGAGATGAAAGAAAACGATTTTAATTTAAACATTCCACGGTACGTAGATACTTTTGAAGAGGAGGAGAAAATTGATATTGAGGCGGTGTCAAAAAAACTGAAGGAACTAAACAAAAACGAGGTTAATTTGCAAAGTAAAATTGCCGAATTTTGCAAAGAGTTAAAAATTGATAAACCGTTTTAACAATATGGAACAAGAACAAAAAGAAAAAATAATTAAGTATGTTGAGTTTGTTTTACAGCCCATAGGCGGTAAATTTATCGACTTTGATAAACCACATGATATTTATGTTTCTATTGGGCCGATAGGCGGTAAAAACATTATTATGTCTGAAGAAAACAGGAAAACTGTATATCCTATGAAAATTAAAACAGATTCTGGAGAAATCAGAATGAATTTTTGGTCAGACGAGCTTGATGATCCGCGTTGGTCTATTGTTGAAGGTTGCGGATATAACAAATATATTGTACCTAATGACGAAAAGTGGCAAGAAATAAATAGAAAAATTTCTGAAATGTATTTAAAAGATATTTAATAATGCCGACAGCTATAGTTGAAAAATCAAAAATCAAAAAAGTACCGAAACTTCGCTTTCCGGGTTTTTCTGATGAATGGGGTAAAAAGAAGTTAGGAGAAGTTGTAGAATTTTGGAACGGAAAAGCTCACGAGCAAGATATTTCTAAAAATGGAAAATATATCGTTATAAATTCAAAATTCATATCGCAAAACGGAGAAGTTAAAAAATATTCTGACAGTCAAAGCTCTCCGCTTAAAAAGGATGACATTGCTATAGTTATGAGCGATATTCCAAACGGTAAAGCAATAGGAAAATGCTTTTTGGTTGATAAAGATGACGCCTACACCCTAAACCAAAGAATTGGCGGGATTAAATCAAAAGAAATAAAAAGTGCATTTTTATTCCGTATTTTAAATCGTAATAAATATTTTTTGGGATTTAATAATGGTGTAAGTCAAACAAATTTACGAAAAGACGAAGTTTTGGGATGTCCCGTTATTTTTCCCTCCCATCCGGAGCAGAAAAAAATTACAGAGTTTTTGAATTTAGCGGATGGATGGATAGAGAATTTGCGAGCGCAAAAGGCATATTTTGAATCATACAAAAAAGGGATGATGCAAAAAATATTTTCTCAAGAAATTCGTTTTAAAGACGACAACGGCAAATCTTTTTCAAAATGGGAAGAAAAAAAAATAGGAGAAATTGGTAAAATTTCCGGGAGCAGTGTGGATAAAAAAACAGTTACAGGGCAAAAAATGGTTTTTTTGCTAAATTACATGGATGTTTATAAAAGAGGTAAAATTTTCCCAACTGATAGATTCCAAGAAGTTTCTGCAAAATCGTCCCAAATTATTTCTTGTGATCTGAAAAAGGGAGATATTTTGTTCACGCCGTCATCGGAGACGCCAGACGATATAGGACATTCCGCCGTTGTTATGGACGATCTTAAAAATGTTTTATTTAGTTATCATCTTATGCGCTTAAGGCCTAAAGAAAAGATTTTTGATTTAAATTTTTCTGCATATATTTTTAATAATTTTTCATTTTATAAAAAATTATGGCTGATAGCTCAAGGAGCAACAAGATTCGTTTTGCCCAAGGAAGATTTTGGCAGGATGAAAATAAATTTGCCGTCCCTGACAGAGCAGCAGAAAATTGCGGAGTTCTTGGCTTCAATTGATAAAATAATAGAATCAAAAAAACAACAAATCACCCAAGCCGAGCAATGGAAAAAAGGTTTGATGCAAGGGTTGTTTATGTAATAATATGGAAAGCGGTAGTACACATTTATATTTTGATGGAAATAAAATGATGATTTCTCCAGACATAGCTCCGATTTTTAGTTTTCTGATAGAAATAGAAAAAGAAATAGAAAGTTTTTTGGGTTTTAAAAATAAATTGGAAGAATTAAGATTGGGATATAGGGAAATACTAAAATTTACTCAAGTTGTTGGAGAAAAATTAAAAGAAAATAATATTGATTTTCCATATAAAACTAACTACAATCTTGAAGAAATAATTAAGAATTTTGATTTTTATCTGCCAGTTAGGTCTCAAATGATAGTACTTTTTGCTAGTTTAGAAGTTTTATATTTTTTACAAATCGCATATGAAAAAGAAACGGATGACGACGATAAGCTAAAGGAAGTAGCAATTAGAGACAAAGATTTCTATAAAAAATTTATCAACTCATTTTTATTAAATGAAGAAAATGATTATTACAAAAATAATTTTCTTAGATTTTCAAAAATTGACGCCGGAAAAATTAGAGATTTAAGAAATTCTTTAACTCATTTTTTTTCACTTCCTAACAATGGTCTGTCTATCGTACCAAGTCTATTGCGCGAGAAAGCCATAAAATTAGAAAATACTTTAAAGCAAAACAAACACGGAAACGTTATTTTTATTTCACCAGAAGATTTATATGAATTGATAAAATCTGCGCACAGGCTCCGAATGATAAAATGGGGAGAAGACTTCAAAAATAACAAAGCTGATTTTAAAAGAAAAGCGGGTTTTCTTGTAAATTTGATAAAGAACAACGGGGCTATGATTGTTCAGTTTAACCCTAAAATTATATGACGCATCAGAGTGAGCAACAACTTGAAAAGAATTTAGTTGAACAGCTGAAGAAGCTGGGGTTTTCGGTTGTGGTATTGGAAGATTCTGCGGCGATGATTACGAATTTAAAGACTCAATTGGAGAAGTTTAATCAATTGGAATTTTCTGACGAAGAATTTAAAAAAATACTAAATCATTTAAACAAAGGCGACAGGTTTGATAAGGCTAAAACCTTACGTGATTATTTTTTACTACATAGAGACGATAACACTACAAAGCATGTCAGATTTTTTAATATGGACCAGTGGTGCAAAAATGAATATCAGGTTGCTCAGCAAATCACTCAAGTGGGGCGATATGAAAACCGATATGATATTACTTTACTTATAAATGGCTTACCCTTGGTGCAGATAGAACTTAAAAGGCGGGGAATGGAGCTAAAAGAAGCGTTTAACCAAATACAAAGGTACCACAAACATTCTTTTACTGGAACTTTGTTTGAATATGTACAAATTTTTATTATTTCAAATGGAGTTAATACAAAGTATTTTTCAAACAATCCATGGCAGTCATTTGAACAGACATTTTACTGGACTGATGAAAAGAACGTAAAAATTAATAAACTTGATGAGTTTGCAGAAGTATTTTTAGAAAAATGCGCGGTTTCGGAGATGATTGCAGAATATATTGTTTTAGCTGAATCACTCAAAATTCCAATGGCGCTAAGGCCATATCAATATTATGCAGTAATGGCCATTGAAAAAAGAGTACGCGAATCAGATAAAAGCGGATATATCTGGCACGCAACCGGCTCGGGAAAAACATTAATTTCATATAAGGCAAGCCAAATTCTTTCAAGAATGCCCGAAGTTAAAAAAGTACTTTTTGTTGTAGATAGAAAAGATTTAGACATTCAAACAACAAAAGAATTCAATTCATTTTCTGATGGCTCTGTTGACGGAACAGATAATACATACAGCCTTGTAAAACAGCTTGAAGATAAAAACAGAAAACTTATTGTAACCACAATTCAAAAGTTAGACATTGCTATTGGGCACGAGGGCTATCTTAAACAATTTGAATATTTAGCAAATGAAAAGGTTGTGGTTATTTTTGATGAATGCCATAGGTCTCAATTTGGTCAGACGCATAGCAGAATCAAAAGATTTTTTAGAAAAGCGCAACTTTTTGGCTTTACTGGAACTCCAATTTTTGCCGACAATAATGTTGGGGGAGTGACAACGGCCGATGTGTTTGGCGAATGTTTGCATAAGTATATTATTACCAATGCCATATCTGATGATAATGTGCTGGGTTTTGCAGTAGAATATGTTGGCAAATATACACAAAAATCTCCAGACACATTAGATGCCGATATTTTTGCTGAAACACTTGTTGAGGGGGTTGATGCAAAAGAAATTCTTGAAAGTAATGGCCGTCTTAATAAAATTTCAGATTATGTGTTGGCAGATTGGAAACGTAAAACAAAAAATGGAAAATTTAATGCATTGTTTGCGGTTTCAAGTATTGAGATTTTAAAAAAATATTATACATTATTAAAAAGCAAAAAAGCAGAAGATTTTAAAATCGCGACTATTTTTACATATTATATAAATGAAGATGAAAGTTCGGATATGCTTGATGTAGATGTGTTTGCTGGCGAAGGAACAGCGGGGAATAAGCACTCGCGGGATTTTTTGGAGGATTGTATAAAAGATTATAATAAAACATTTTCAACAAATTTTTCAACTGACCGTTTTTACGATTATTACAAAAACTTACAGCAGAGAATTAAGGATAAACAGGTTGACCTTGTACTTGTGGTAAATATGTTTTTAACAGGTTTTGATAGTCCAAGGCTCAATACATTGTATGTTGATAAAAATTTACGTTATCACGGGCTAATTCAGGCCTATTCAAGAACTAACCGATTATTAAACTCCGATAAGCCTCATGGAAACATCGTTTCGTTCAGAAACTTAAAGCTGGCTACTGACAAGGCGCTGGCTCTTTTCGGTGATGAAAATGCCAAAGAAATTGTTTTCAAAAAGCCTTATGAAGAACAGAAAAAGGAATTTGATAATAAACTATTATTATTGCGCGAAAAAGTGCCAACAGTAGCTTCTGTTGATAGTTTGCAAGGTGAGGAAGAAAAATCCATATTTGTGAAAAATTTCCGCGATTTATTGAGAATTAAGTCATCTTTAGAAACATTTGCAGAATTTTCTTTTGGTGACCTTGGGATAACAGAACAAGAATTTTTCGATTATCAAAGTAAATATTTGGACATTTATGAAGACCGTAAGAATTATGAACCGGGTCCTGAATCAATTTTGGATCAAATTGATTTTGAAATTGAATTGACCCTTAGAGATATAGTTGATTTTGATTATATTATTCAGCTCATATCGGGGCTTAAGAATATAAGCTCTAAAGCTGTGAGGGAAAGAAAAATGGAAGAAATTTTGAAAATTTTTGATCGTGATATAAAACTCCGCAAGAAAAAAGAATTAATTAAAAAATTTATTGAAGAAAGCTTGCCAAATATTGATAAAGCCGAAAATGTCGAAAAGTCATTTGGTGAATTTTGGGCAAGTGAGCGTTCAAATGTTTTAAAAGATATTTCTAAAACAGAAAATATTCCAGTTGAAAAATTTGAGGAATTGGTCGGCGATTATCTATATAGCCAGAAGTTGCCCAATGATCAACACATTGCCGATTCCTTGCCAGAAGTCCCAAGACTTAAGGAGCGTCAAGGAATTATCAATCGTATCAAAAGTGCAATTGAAAATATAGTCGATATGTTTGAGTGGTAAACAATAAACAATTAGGAAATTGGGAAAAAGTGGTCAGCAACATTTTATCAAACGGAAATATGACTAGCGACGGCACATTTAATTACACTTACGACTACAACAACAGAATGATCTCTGCCACCAACATTGCAAGCGGAGCCGTTACAACCTACGCGTATGATCCCGCAGGCCAGCGAATTAAAGTTGCAACCGCAACCACAACAACCATTTACCCAACACAGTTTTACAACACCGACAACGCCGTG
>Ga0172379_10000557_pt1 | contig 91632 bp, 104 predicted proteins | sample GrowelOW334metaG_FD_119756 | JGI IMG/M metagenome (GOLD analysis project Ga0172379, IMG submission 119756) | Groundwater microbial communities from an aquifer near a municipal landfill in Southern Ontario, Canada - Groundwater well OW334 metaG | ecosystem: Environmental > Aquatic > Deep...
AACTTCTCTCAGTTCGGATTGAGGTCTGCAACTCGACCTCATGAAGCTGGAATCGCTAGTAAACGTGAATCAGCCACGTCACGTTGAATACGTTCTCGGGTCTTGTACTCACCGCCCGTCACGTCAAGAGAGTCGGTAATACCCGAAGGACCTCGTAAGAGGTACTAAGGTAGGATCGATGATAGGGACGAAGTCGTAACAAGGCATCCGTAGCGGAAGCTGTGGATGGATCACCTCCTTTCTAGGGAGATTTTTTGGTGAACAATCAAAAGAGTCGAAGAGTTAGCGCCTGTTAGTGTTGAAAATCACGTAGCTCATAACTCGTAACTCACAACTCAAATAATTTATTAATTGAGTTACGGGTTATGGGTTACGAGTTGCGAGAAAATAAACAAATAGTTTTATGGGCCTATTTGTCCCCCTTCGCTTAAGCTACGGAGGATAAATCATAAAAAGACTGGTCCTAAACTATTTAGAAGCAGTTTTTTTATTGGGGCAACTAGCTCAGTTGGTTAGAGCGCGACACTGATAATGTCGAGGTCGGAGGTTCAACTCCTCCGTTGCCCACCCTCCTTCGCTGAAGCTACGGAGGACAAGCCATTAGAGGATTGTCTATGTATTATATTTATATTTTATTTTGCTCAGACGAAACCTATTATGTTGGATTAACTGAGAATATTAAAAAAAGAATAATACAACATAAAAACAGTTTAGTTGATTATACAAAATATAGATTACTAATTAAAGTTATTTGGATTGGAATATTTAAAAATAAAAAGATTGCCGCAAACTTTGAAAAATATCTAAAAACCGGATCTGGTAATGCATTCTTTAAAAAAAGATTAGTTTAATTCGCTAAGCTTGCGATACGAAGCTTTAGCGTAGTATCGCGGGGTAGAGCAGTTGGCAGCTCGCCAGGCCCATAACCTGGAGGTCGTGGGTTCAAATCCCACCCCCGCAACATAGAAAGTTAATTGAGCCTCGGTAGCTCAGTGGTAGAGCAAATGACTGAAAATCATTGTGTCGTCAGTTCGATTCTGACCCGGGGCACTAGAAACAATAATTGAACTCGGGCTGTCGTATACCGGTAGTACGCATGCTTTGGGAGCATGTCGACTGGGTTCAATTCCCAGCAGCCCGACCCTCTTTCGCTAAAGCTTCAGAGGGCAAGCCGCAACAATAAGCGGGCTTGCCCGCCGTAGCTTTTGCGGTAGCAAAAGCGTAGGCGGGTATCGTATAGTGGCTTTTATGCTAGCCTTCCAAGCTGGAGAGACGGGTTCGATTCCCGTTACCCGCTCCAAACTTATCCGCCTCGGGTGGATTGACAAAAAACCATTACTGGGCTAATATCCATCAATAACCGTCATTGTTATAAATTAATTAATAAGCAACAAAAACATGTTAACTATCAGACTATCAAGAGTAGGCAAAAAGAATATGCCGCTATACCGCGTCATCATCTCGGAGAAGCAAAAAGATCTTTATGGCAGCTCTTTAGAAATTTTAGGCTCTTACAATCCACACACCAAAGAGCTAAAAATTGACGCCGAAAAAACCAAACATTGGATTTCTAAAGGCGCCGGCATGTCAAACACTGTCAACAATTTATTAATTGAGAAAAAAATTATTGAAGGCAAAAAGGTAAAAGCTTCAAAAGATCGAAAGCCTAAAAAAGCCCCGGCTCCGGCTAAAACTGCCGCCGAACCGGCTATGGAAGAAGCTGCTCCAACCCCAGCCCCAGCCGAAGAGCCAAAAACCGAACAACCTGCCGCCTAAAACTGGCTTTGCCCGGCATATTGACAAATATTTAATTTATGTTATAATAACATAATCCCAATAAATTTGGGTCTAATTATTAAGAGATCTTTCAATTCTGACTGAAAATATTTACAGGGGCTAACCCTTAAAGTCAGCTTTGCAAGAAAAAGAAAACTATGGCTGCTCAACCAACCGATAAAGAATTCTTGGAGTTCATCGCCAAGTCAGTTGTCTCTAACCCTGATGCAATATCAGTGGAAAGAACAGTAGACGAAATGGGAGTTTTGTTAACGCTTAAAACCGATCCGGCCGACATGGGCTACATTATTGGCCGAAAAGGTCAGACCGCTCAAGCCATCCGAACTTTATTAAAGATCGTTGGCGCTAAAAACAATGCTCGCGTTAATTTAAAAATCTATGAACCGGAAGGTTCAAGACGACCGGCCAGAACTGAAAATGAAAGCGCCGGCATTGACACTTCATCTGTTGATGATTTAAAAATCTAACATCAAACTTAGATATATAAGCAAAAAACCACACACCGTTGTGGTTTTTTGTTATAATAAAAGTATTGTCATTGCGAGAAGCCTGTAATCAGGCGACGAAGCAATCTCACGAATTATTATAATAATCTAAAGATAGCTACACATCTATGACTTTCCACATCATCACCATCTTCCCCCATATCTTTAACTCTTATTTCAACGAGAGCATTCTTAAGCGCGCACAAACCAATAAATTGATAAACATAAAAATCCATAACTTGCGCGATTGGACGACTGATAAGCATAAAACCGTAGACGATACGCCGTTCGGCGGCGGCGCCGGCATGGTTATGAAAATTGAACCGCTATATAAGGCAGTAGAAAGTATAAAGTATCAAGTAGCTAAGAATAATAAAAAATTCCTTAATACTAAATACTTGATACATGATACTAGGACCATTTTGTTTTCCGCCAAAGGTAAAACTTGGAATCAGAAATTAGCTAAATCGCACGCCAAATTAGATAATATCATTCTCATCTGCGGCCGCTACGAAGGCGTTGACGAAAGAATCACTAAATTTATTGATGAAGAAATTTCCATCGGCGACTATGTTTTAACCGGTGGCGAAATTGGCGCTATGGCCATAGTGGATTCTATTACTCGCCTACTGCCTGGCGCCTTAGGCAACGCGGACAGCACTAAATTTGAATCGCACACTATTCCCGGCATCCTAGAACACCCGCAATACACTCGGCCGGAAATTTTCATCGCTAACGGCAAAAAATTTCGCGTACCAAAAGTCCTCCTCTCCGGCAACCATAAAAAAATAGCCGACTGGCGCGCCAAAAAATCCAAACATATTCGCCCCCTTTAACAAATTTATCCGCCTCTGGCGGAGGGGGCAGGGGGGATTTTACTTTTGTCATTCCCACTACTTTTTTGTCATTGCGGGCTTGATCCGGGATCCATTTCCTTTTCACCTGTCATTGAGAGAAGCCCGTACTCGGGCGACCTGCCGGCCGGCAGGCAGGCGAAGCAATCTCACGAATAACTATTAACAAGTAAAGCTAATTAACTGCGAATATTCTTCTTACCTCAAAAAGACTAAAATATTCTTCTTATATTTTACCTAATTTTAGCCATAAAAAGTCAACAATATACCAATTTTTGGTATTATGGTTGACTTTTTTTTGATTTTATGCTATTATATAATATTCTAGTCGTACCTTTTTCTCTCACTTTTAGTCATATTCAGCATTATCATTCCCGCATAAGCGCGAATTCAGAAAAGCTTTAATTTAAAGAAAGAGCCTAAATGCCTTACGGCCAAAAGCGAGAGAAAAAAGGTTCGACTTAGTCGGACTTTAACAATTTGAAAAAACAATAAACATATAGGAGGTAAAAATGGACATTAAATCAATTCTTAGCGAATTTGGCACGGCTTTATTGGCTGACGTTTTCAGTATTAAAATGTTGACCAAACTGTTAGCGAAAGGAGCAAGCAGACAAGAAGGGTCTGCTGCTACTGCCACTACTGCTTCTACCGCCACTGCTCCCGGAACTGATGAAATTAAATTTGGCGGCATTTTTGATTTATCCGAGGAAACAGCTTATTTAAGTCTAATGGCAAAAATGGAATCTGATCCTCAATTAAAAAATGCGGCAATTAAAATTTCTAGTTTCGTTAATGGCAACAATTTTCAAAACCATGGCCAACGGCGAAGGTTTAGGGTCGTGGTGGGCAAACTCGCCAATATTGAGTATATCAAAGAAGATTTAGTCACAGAAAAACAAATTCCAAACCCTAAGGGCGGTAAACCGGTTATTGAAAAAACAACCAAACAGACAAAAAGTAACCTCGGGTTGGAATTTCTTAAGAGTTTTTCTCGATTAAGTGAAGAGGAGATGCTGGAAATTTGCAAAGCTTCTGGCATTATGGAATCGACAATGGATAATATCGGCGAAGGCTTAAGCCACGCCGGCGAGGAAATCTCCAAAATCGCAAAAAAAATTGAAAGTAGCCAAATTGCTCAAGATATAATGGCTGGTTCTGCAAAAAAAATGAGGGAGAGAATCCAAACACTCGAAGAATCTCCATACCCGCCTACTGAAGGTGAATGCGAAGAAAAAAAGATGACCATCTCGGTATTCCTAACTTTAACATTTGAATGGCTATCGGCTGAATATAAAACCGGCGACCTGAATGATGCTCTTGAAAAGGTAAAAAACATTATAAATATAACCAAGCAAAAAGCACAACAATGGTGGATCTGGGCGAAGCGTTTGGCCATCTGGGGAACGATCATTTCATTTGTTATTTTCTTGGCTGGTATATTCATCGGAGGATTTACACAATTGGGATGGCCGAATTCAGTAGTTGGTTTGTTAATCGCCCCGATACTTTTTGCCATTTTGGTGTGGTGGACCCCGCTAGTCGCAATTATAGCGGTAATATACGAAATTACCCACTTAAGAATTAAGGGGGCAACGAATGTAGGAATCACTCAAGCAAAATGGTGGCTGAATTTCGTCTGCGGAGTTCTGCTTTGGCAAGTAATCATCTCATTGGCTTTTACTTTTATCCCCTACTGGAATGCGATTTCGCGTATCCCGGTGATGATCCTGCTTGCTCTTGGAATGGCTCTAATGAGTCTCCGGTGGGGAGGTATAACCTGGTATAGGTCAATCATCAAAACTTTGGTAGCGCTAATGTTTATTCTCCAAGTAACGGTGTGTTTCTTACCAGCAACTGCCACTGCTATACACTCGCTATTAGGGAAAACCGATAGCTTAATAGCAACATGGTTGACTACTGGAGCATGGATTGATAATTCTAATGATCGTGAAATTAAAAAAATGTCGGGGGGCCTTTGGATTGTCAGTTTCAAAAACGCTGACCCCATAGAGTTAGATATTCCTCTAAATTCACGATTCCTCATCTCCGCTTCGGAGGCTATAAATCTTCAGTGGCCAGTTATGGGCAACCCAGGCGAATTCTGTACGGTTCCTTTGAACACCGAAATCACTAACAAAATTTTTGCCAAAGTCACCCTGAAGGGTGAAGCAGGCAAAACAATCACAGTTAAACTGCTGTAAAGGAGGAAAGCAGTTTAACTTACGAGGGCTATGAACTTTTTTGTTCACCCTCGTTTTATTTTGCTTAAAATAGAAAAAATGGTATTATATTAATATAATATTTAATAAATGTCTATGAAAAAATTACTACTAATTTTCTTATTTATCGCCGTAAGCCTATTTATTGGAAATTTTGTTTTAGCTGGGTGTATTTGTAATGGTAATCCGACAAGTGACACCGAGACTGCTTGTGGAGACAGGCTAGCATCAGATTTCTGCATATGGAGAGAAACTGAATCTGGCGGCTCCGCCGGTCCCGTCTCCCTCCCCAACCCCCTTGGCGAGGGAAAAACCGACATCCCCACTCTACTCGGCAAAATCGTTTCTTCCGTCCTCGGCGTAGTCGGCTCTTTAGCCTTGGTTATGTTTATCTACGGCGGCATTACCTGGATGCTGTCGGCCGGCAACCAGGAGCAGGTGACCAAAGGCAAAAATATTCTAATCTGGGCGACCGTTGGCATTGTGATTATCTTTACTGCCTACGCGCTGGTTAGATTTGTTTTGACGACGGTAACTAGTTAATAAACTAATAGTTTACAATCTATAACATAAAACACGGTCTTGACCGTGTTTTATATTTTCAAAATTTATCAAAATCACCCCGGGGTTTGGGGTGACGAATAAGCGCCAAGGCGTGAGCATCAAAAGATAAATCAACGTGATAGCGCATTGAGGCACCCCAAAACTTCTTTGGTTACTTTCTTAGTTATAAGAAAGTAACCCCTAGCGGAGCGTCACGAACAGATTAATTTAGGAAAGGTAAGCTACAATGTTCAAACAAGTATCAAATAAATAGATAACACCACATTAATATAACTAACCCCTGGATCCCGGATCAAGCCCGGGATGACAAAACAAAAAAATTTATGAGATTAGCAGCGCTGCTCCGATCGCTCCAGCGTTAGCGCCTAGCTTGCCTTTTACTATTTTTACTACTTTCGCCTCCGGCGACTTAATATACTGCCTCATAATCTTTTTAGTGCGCGATAAAAACAAATCGCTAGATTCAACTACTCCCCCGCCTACGATTATTATTTCCGGATCTAAAAGATTTACCACATTAGCCAGGCTAATACCTAAATAATGACCGAACTCGTCATAAGATTTTTCCGCTAAAATATCCCCGTGGTAAGCTTCGTCGGCTAAAGCCGCCGGACTGTCTTGCATTAATTTGTGATAGGCTTCTTCTAATTTCATGCCTTCTTTAAAATCAACCGTCAGCCAGCCGGCTTCGGTAGCCGAACCGTGCGCTCCCCGATAAATTTCGCCATTACGCCACCAGGAGCCGCCAATACCTGTACCCACGGTTATGCCAAAAACATTAGTGTGCTTTTTACCGGCGCCAAATTTCATTTCCGCGCGTAAAAAACAATGCGCGTCATTATCTATCTTAATTTGCTCTATGCCCAGCTTAGCCGCTAAATTTTCCGGCAGCTTAAGGCCGTTGAGTAGCGGTAAATTCGGCGCTTCCACGATTTTATTTTCTTTATAATCAAGCATAGCGGCTATGCCCACTCCCAGGCCTTTAATAACGCCGCCGCCGGCCTTAGCTTTATCCATAAGCGGCTCAACCAAAGCCTTAAGCATAATCATAAAATGCTCCAAATCGTCTTTGGGCGTGGCTAAAACATAGTCGGCGATAACTTTTTCCCCATCAAACAAAACCGCGCTCATCTTTGTGCCGCCGATGTCTACGCCGATAGTATAATTTTTGATTGATTTAGTCATATATTTTAGTTGATGGGGCTAAATTTTATTAAATTTTTGAACGAGGACTGTCTGAGCTCGAGTACTCTCGGGCGAAGTTACGAGAGGAGAAAATTTAATAAATTTAGCCACATCTCTCATGCGATTTATAATTTAAATGGATTATTTATTAAATAATTTCCTAGCTTCCCTCCACATCTCCGGCCGACCCTCTCGCATCTCCCAATACCAAAATTCCACGCCCCAAAGATAAAATTCGCGAAAACCGGTCTGGCGCCCGAACTCTATCATCTGTTTAAATTTTTCCGGACTCATAGTTTTATCGCGGTCGGCTTGGGATAAATCTTGGTAAGCTTTCGGCCCCCAAGGCTCGGCTTGCATCTCTATTACTATCCAGCTCTTAGGCTTGGCGAATAAGCCGGCCATGTTCTTTTTAAATTTAAAAAAGGCTGGCGTAATCGGATAATGAATATAGCGTTTAAAAAAATTGGAGTAAGTGTTTAAATACATGGTCGTGCCGAAAATATCAGCGCGCTTAGCCGCGCCCACCCAGTAAGACAACTCACCTGAATCGGTAACAACAATCGGCCGGGCATCAAGGCTTCTGGCCAGCGAAATTTCCTGGTCTAAAAATTTGGCGTCAAATTTCGGGCAGTCGCCGAAATGGGATAAAAACGGCTCATTTTCTATCTGCCAGGCAATGATATTTTTATGGTCTTTATAGCGCTCAATTACCCGGGAAATATAATCCAAAGTTTTATTTTCTATTTGCGCCTTTAACCGCCCCTTTGTCCAATCCGGAAAATGGCATTCGGGCCAGCGGGGAAGCCTAGCGCCAACCGCTAAAATAATTTCCGCTTGCCGCGCGCCGGCTTGGCTTATTTGCCAATCAAGATCCTCCCAAAAATAATCGCCTTCTTGATTTTCAATTTCATCCCAATAGGCCGACAACCTTATCTTTTTTACCCCTAAGTCATCAAAAACTGATAAATAAATGTTTCTCCACTCAAGCCCTAAGCTTTCGGCGTGTTTTTTAGAAAAAGTCAGCCCGTACTCTAATTCATCTTTTTCATAAACACGGCCTTGGCTAAAAACAAAAACAAAAAATAAAACTAAAATTAAAACAATAAAAAATATTTTAACCAGACGAAAATTTTTCAACATAATTAAATTCTCTGGACTAAACGCGCTCGGCTAAGCTCCGGTAGTCGCTCCGACGATTTGATTTATGACGAAATTAGTCAGCGCGTAAGCCGATAAAATAATAATTAGGCCGATCACGCCGTTAATCAGCATTTTTTTAGCCTCGGAGACGTTTTCTTCGTTGCCTCCAGCCGTCATCCATTTAAAACCCGCATATAAAACTATGATAACGGCGATGATGCCGAGAAAGCCTAAAATAAATTTAATAATATCGGCCGCAACCTGGCGCGGATCGCGGTCAGCTGCCTCGCCCAAACCTGAATTATCTCTAGTATAAGTTTTTAAATCATTGCCTCCCCAATAATCATCTGAACTCACGGCTAAGGATTGCGAGGCTGGAGCCAAAACTAAAATGGCCAACGAGAAAATCATCGCCGCCGTAATGACTTTCTTAAAAAAAATTTGTTTCATAATTTTATTTACCCCGTTAAATCCGCCCTGCGGAAATTCGCTAAAAGCGAATTTATTTAACAGGGTGAATAAATTAATTTGTTAACTTAAAGTGCTCCGGGCATAAAAGCTACTGCCAAATCACCGGTGTATCGGTAGTCGCTCCGACTATATAGCTTATAATAAAAGTAGCTAAGGCATAAGCCGATAAAATAATAACTAAGCCGATCACCGCGTTAATCAGCATTTTTTTAGCCGTAGCGACGTTTTCTTCGTTGCCTCCGGCAGTCATCCATTTAAAGCCGGCGTATAAAATTATCACCACTGTTATTATTCCTAAAAACCCCAAAACAATTTTAATTATATCCACAATTGTCATTCTGATATCTCTAGGCGTGCTCCCGTCATAAGCTTGGCCAACCTGATTAAGCCCGCCGTCGTTAACCCTCTGCCACCAATCACCTTCAGCCTTGACTTGATTAATAGCGCTAAAATCGGCCGTAACCGGGGCTAGAGCTAAAAACATAGACAAAAATACAGCGCTTAGGCTATACTTAATAATTGATTTAAATTTTTTAGTCATAAACATATTATTTTGCTATAATTTAATTATAATAATCTTATTAATATTATATCTAAAATTAGTAAATCAAGCAAAGTTATGACCTTATCCGCCCAAGTCGCTTACAACACTATCATCCAAATAGCCGGCAAAGCCGTTTCTACCGCCCTGGGGCTAGCGGCCATTGCCGTTATGGCCAGATACTTGCGCGAGATCGGCTTTGGCCAATATACCACCATTATTACTTTTTTATCGTTTTTCGGCATTATAGCGGATTTTGGCTTAACTTTGGTAACCTCGCAAATGATCAGCCGGCCGGGCAATAACCAGGCCGCCTTATTAAATAACCTTTTTAGCCTGCGCTTGATTTCCGCCGTGTTCTTTTTGGGTTTGGCGCCTTTAATTGTTTTATTCTTCCCTTATGAGCCGATCATTAAATTAGGCGTGGCCGTAGCCGCGCTGTCGTTTTTTTTCACGGCCTTAAACCAAATTTTAGTGGGTTTTTTCCAAAAAAACCTGACTATGACCGTGGTGGCAATAGCCGAAGCGGTTAGCCGGGCGCTTTTGCTTATAGGCATTATTATAACCGCCTATTTGGATTTAGGCCTATTAGCCATTATGGTAGCGACGGTTGCCGCCAGCTTAGTAAGCTTTATTATGCATTATTGGTTTTCCCGCCGTTTTATTAAAATCGGCTGGCAAATCGACCTAACCGTCTGGCGCGAAATCATTAAAAAATCATGGCCGCTCGGGCTAACTATTTTTTTCAATCTAATTTATTTAAGAGCCGATATTTTTATCTTATCGCTCTTTAAAAGCCAGGCGGACGTCGGCATTTACGGCGCCACCTATAAAGTGATTGACGTTTTGACTACTTTACCTTTTATGTTCGCCGGCTTGATTTTGCCAATATTGACCTCCGAGTGGGCCGGCAAAAATTTCCCAAAATTCAACCAAGTCCTGCAAAAATCCTTTGACGCCATGGTTATGCTGGCTATTCCCCTGATTGTCGGCGCCCAGCTTACCGCCGATCCGCTGATGGTACTAATCGCCGGAGAAAATTTCGTCCAATCCGGCTATCTTTTAAAAATATTAATTTTAGCCATCGGCTTTATTTTTATCGGCTGCTTATTCGCTCACGCGGTTATCGCCCTAGACAAGCAAAAAAATATTATTGGCGCTTATATCTTTACCGCCCTGACCGCGCTCGCCGGCTACCTTATTTTTATCCCCCGCTTTTCCTATTACGGCGCCGCCTGGGTGACTGTTTACAGCGAACTTGCCATTGCCCTGTTTTCCCTCTATATTGTAATCAAACACAGCCAATTCAGGCCGAATCTAAGCATTATCCTTAAATCATCGGCCGCCTCGCTGATAATGGCTTTAAGCATTTATTTATTAATCGGCAAACTTAGCCTTATCTTAACGATTTTATCCGCCGGCGCGATTTATCTGTTTTGCCTCTACTTATTCAAAGGCTTTAGCTCTGTCATTCCGGCCTCCGAGCCGGAATCCAGTATTCACCCCCTTTAATAAAGGGGCTAGGGGAATTTTACTGTATTTATCAATGACAAAAAATTATTTATGACCAAAATTCTCCTGATTAATTCATCGGCTGAAAAAAATTTATTGCTGATTCGCGCCTGTAAAGAACTGGAGCAAAAAAACTTTTCCTTGGCTTTTCTGTCTTCAAAAAAACCCCTGCTCGGGCAATTTAAATTCCTGTTTTTATTAACCGGCTTTAGGCTTAAGCGAAAAGTTGACATAGTCGCCTGCCTTAATTTCAATGAGAAAATTGTTATTACCCCGTTGGCCCGCTTGTTTGGCTTAAAAGTTATATGGCTTGAAGGGCCGGAAGCAGACTACCGGCAATTTAATAAATTTTTATTGGCATTATATAAATTAAATTTCCGGCTGGCGAAAACCATTGCTTTTAATAATTATTCTAAACTAAAATTAAAAAATATCGGCTGCGATGAAAATAAAATAAGCCTGATAACTCCGGGCGCCAAGCTTTCTCCCTACCAAGAAAATATTTTTAATAAGCTGGCTAGCGCCGGCCGGGTGAATTTCCACCGCAAATATTTTACGGTCGGCCTCGTAACCGCTTTAAACCAAAAACAAAAAATTGAAACGATTTTCCAGGCCATAAAAACCAGCTTGCCGGTAATCCCCAATATCCAGCTGATTATAATCGGCGAGGGCGAAGAAAGGAAGAATCTCTCATGGCTCGCAAAAAAAATGGAAATTGATAATCTAGTCTGGCTGGTCGGCGAACAGGAACAGCTGAAAAAATGGCTTGACAGTTTTGATGTTTTTTTGGCTTTGGGAGAAAAATTATCGCTTGATGATTATGGCAATATTCTAGAAGCCATGGCCGCCGGCCTGCCGGTTCTAGCTCCGCGCAATATCGGTCTGGAAGACTTAATTATGGAAAATAATACCGGCGCGCTGATTGAATCCAATAACAGCGAGATGCTGGCGCGGCAAATTATTAAATTACATCAAGACAAGCGTTTACGCCTGTTTTTAGGCAAAAACGGCCGAGAACGCGCCAGCCGATCATTCACTTTGGAAATAATGGTTGAAAAATTAGCAGTCATATTAAAAAATTAACTATTTTTGTTCAGGCTAAATTTACTAAATTTTCGTGCGAGGACTGTTTGAGCGAGCGTTAGCGAGCGAGTTCCGCAGTAGAAAATTTTGTGAATTTAGCCTGAACTTTCATGTCATAAAATAGCATGAATCATATTCTTATGACCATAAAAATAACCGAAAAAAATTACGGCGAACGGCTGGATAAATTTTTAACCGGCTCCGGCCATTTAAAGCTTTCGCGAAACCAAATCCAAAAACTGATTGAGCAAGGCTTAATCAGCATAAACAGCTTAACCGTTTCCGCGCATTACCTGCTTAGGCCAAACGACATTATTAATGTGGCCAAAAATCTTTTTTTGGATAAAAAATCAATTGATAAAGAGAAATTAGCCGGCCTGCCGGATCATAAAATAAAAATTATCCATGAGACCGCTGAATTTTTAGTGATAAATAAGCCGGCCGGACTGGCCGTGCATGGGCTAAATAATTACACCCTGGCTGATTGGCTGATGGAAAAATATCCAAAAATAAAAAAAATAGGCGATGACCCGGAAAGGCCGGGCATAGTGCACCGCCTGGACAAAGACGTTAGTGGACTGATGGTCATAGCGAAAACCCAGGCCGCTTTTAACAGCCTTAAAAAACAATTTCAAAACCGGACAATAAAAAAACAATACACCGCTTTAGTTCATGGCAAAATAATAAAAGACAGCGCTATTATTAACTTTCCGATTAAACGCTCGCGCGAAGGCTATAAAATGGCGGCTCTACCGGCGACGGTCAAAGGCGAACCGACCGAGGCCGGACGGCTGGCGGAAACGGAGTTTATGGTTTTACAAAGATTGATAAATTACACGCTGTTAAAAATAAAAATTAAAACCGGCCGCACTCATCAAATCAGGGTCCATCTGGCCGCCTACGGCCACCCGATCGTCGGCGATGATACTTACAGCACGGCTAAAACCAGAGCGCAAAATAAAAAATTAAACTTAGGCCGGATTTTCTTAATCGCCGACCATTTATCTTTTAACGACCTTAAGAATAAGCGGCAAGATTATAAAATAAATCTGACCGAAGAATTAAAAAATCTTCTAAAAATTGTAAAATAATATGAAAAAAACAGGAAAAATATTTATTATTGCCGGTCCGACAGGAGGAGGAGAAAGTACTATCACCAATAAAATAATAAATCGCTACCCTTCTTTTAAAAGGTTGGTCACGGCCACTACCAGAAAGCCAAGAATTAAAGAAAAACATAAAATTGATTACTATTTTTTTAACAAACCAAAATTCAAAAAAGAAATAAAAAAAGGCAACATTATTGAACATACCTATATTAAAAACCGTAAGGCATATTATGGCAGTTATAAGCCGGATCTAGAAAAAAAATTAAATGAAGGCTATAACATTATTATTAATCCAGACGCAGTGGGGGCAAAATATTATAAAAAATATTATAATGCTGTCACAATTTTTATAAAACCCGATTCACTTGAAAGCATCAAAAAAAGGCTTATTGCCAGAGATCCTAAAATCAAACCAGTTGAATTAAAAAAACGAATGGAAAATGCTAGAAATGAAATAAAAAATGAATCACGTTTTTACGATTTTACTGTTATAAATGCGCAAGGAAAGCTTAACCTGGCTATAAAAGAAGTCATTAAAATCATAAAAAAGCTTAAAGGAAAAAGATTGACAAAATCGGTTTATTATTATAGTATAACTAAATCATTAAATATTAAGCATATTTAAAATAGAACCGTTAATGTTCTATTTTTAAATATAAAAAATATGGCAAAAGCAAAAGAAGCAGTCATGGCGAAAATAAACCCGGAAGATTTAAAGCCCGGGATGACGGTCAGAGTCTACCAAAAAATTAAAGAGCTTAATTCTAAAGGCGAGGAGAAAGAAAGGGTGCAGTATTATGAAGGCATAATCATCGCTAAAAAGCACGGTAAAGAAGCCGGCGGAACGATTACGGTTAGAAAAGTATCCGACGGCGTTGGCGTGGAAAAAATCTTTCCTCTTAACCTGCCGACCATCACTAAAATAGAAATTAAAAAGCAAAGCCGGGTAAGGCGGGCTAAATTATATTTTTTGCGCGATTACAATAAAAAGATTAAAGACGTAAAAATCGCTTAAACTCCGGCCGAGGTGGCGAAACTGGTACACGCACTACCTTGAGGTGGTAGCGGGGGCAACCCCTTGCAGGTTCAAGTCCTGTCCTCGGCACCCACGCCTCGCGGACAGTTAGCTCAATGGTAGAGCACTGCGTTTACATCGCAGGGGTTGCAGGTTCGAGCCCTGCACTGTCCACATGAAATTTCTCTCCGCGTCTCCAAAACAAACTTTTAGCTTTGCAAAAAACTTCTCTAAAAAATTAACCGGCGGCGCTACACTTGGGCTAATCGGCGATTTAGGGGCCGGCAAGACTGTTTTCACCAAAGGTTTGGCGGCTGGTTTAGGCATTAAAAAAAACATCACCAGCCCGACTTTTGTCTTGATGAAAGTTTACTCCGTTAAATCATTAAACATTAAATTTTTAGTTCATATTGACGCTTACCGAATTAAATCAGGCCGTGATTTAATAGCTATCGGCGCTGATGAATATTTTAACCGGCCGGACACGGTAACTATCATAGAATGGGCGGATAAAATAAAAAAAATCTTGCCTAAAAAGGCAAAATTGGTTAAAATAAGCTTCCTAAAAAATAATTTAAGAAAAATTATTTTTTAATTTACCTCCTGTCCAGCTTTTTCTTCATTTAAACTATTACAATATTTTTGGATATCGCTACAAACTCGATCTTCTCCAAAGTTAATATTATTGCTTTCGCCAGGATATTTTTTTTCCTCTTCATCCCGTATATTTTGTACAATTTTTAAAACTCTACCATAACTATCGGCGATGGTTGTTTTACCTCTTTTTTTCGCATACTCGGCAAAATCATTCAATTGCATCTCAATCTGGCTGATAATTAAAAATTTTACGTGATGTTGGGCTAGGCTTCTTTTTTTATTATCTACCCACAACTTAATTATTTCATTTAAATTCTTCATATCAACGCCGATAATTACTCTAGGAACATTTTTCATTTCTCCACGATAAGTATCGGTTAAAAGGTATTGAATAACCCCAATATTCCCTTTATCTATCCGTTTTTTTATACTGTCCATTTTATCAATAATGCCTTTGCCAAAAGTTATATCTACGCCTAAAGCTAAATGGGAGGTTGATGATGTCTCGGTTTGCTCAAACTCGATTATTTCATCTATGCCATTTTTTAAATCATCATACCAAGAGGCTTTTTGAGCGGTAGCATGCTCCCCCAGCCAGCCGTTCATATCAATTTGATCATGAATTATGGCTTCAAAAACTATGGCATATTTTTGCGCTTCTATTTGCTCGGGCGTATTATCAATTTTAAATTTTTGCTGTCTTTGCTCCACATAATCACCATGCTCTTTTATTATCCGACTTTTATATAAATCTCTAAATTCGTCCTGACTTATTCTTTCTTCGTTAAGTAATTCAACAGCTTTTTTATAAGCTATGTTCAAATTTATTTCATGTTCTTCGCTATCACTTCCTCTTTCTTGTTTATTAATTAATATAGCTTCGGGTGAAAAATTTTTATTCATATTTATGATTTTTAATAGATAACAACAATAAAATTACGCCAACCGTTATCATTATGTCAGCTAAATTAAACACGGTAAAATATTTTAAATCCAAATAATCAATTACAAAGCCATATTTAAGCCTGTCAAATAAATTACTGCTGGCGCCGGCGATAATTAGAGATAACGCCACGGCCTTAAAGATTTGCGCCTTTTTAAGGCAAGCCAAGCCGAATAATATTAAAATTACTATTATCAAGGCGATTAAAATCATCAGCGGCCAGCCGGCTAAAGGCAAGGAAAAAGCAATATAGTAATTATTTTTATAGCTAAATTTTAAAATTTCACCCAATAAATTAAATTCGCTCGCCTGATTGGCAAAAGAAAAAACCTTAAAAAATCTATCCAGTGCAATAAAAAAAATGACAGCCATGCTAATCGCTATCATTTTTTTAAAATCTTTAAGCATAAGTCTCGCGCTAAGCCATTTTTTGCAGCTTGGTCTTGCAAGCAATGCAAGTATTGGCCACCGGCCTGGCCATAAGCCTTTTTTCGCCGATTTCTTTTTTGCAATATTTGCAGATGCCGTAAGTTCCTTTGGCAATTCTCACCAAAGCATTATCAACGTCGCGCAGAGCGCTCTCTAAAACTTTTTCCGTGGCCAAATTAGTGGTGTATTCGTCAATTTCTTGAACGCTCTCATCGCTCTTGTCGCCATAATTAGGAAATTTAGCCTGGTGCTCGTCTTTGGTATGCTCGTCTTTTTTAGTAAAACTCTTTAGATCTTCGCCTAGCTGTTTTTTACTGGCCAATAATATTTTTTTTATTTTCTCTATAGCCTTTTTGTCCATATTTTTATAGTTATTGTAAAACTAAACTCAATAATCCGCTTTAAACTAAAAATTTATTCTTGATACCAAGAATAAATTATCACTTATAATATACGCTATAAACGGCTTTTTGGCAAGAGTTTCCCTAAATTTAAAAGCGGCCCGATGAAGGGCCCTTAATATATAAAATAAATAAATGGCCTAATCGAGCCGCATCCCCAAAGATTTATTCCTTCTCCATCCGATGGATAGATAAGAAAATCCCTAGTCTTCGAGGCTGAAGCATTCTCGTTCACTTGAAAAATGCAAATTTTTGCTGTCTTTTGGTAAATCTCCTTTATTTTTATTTAGTAAGAAGACCTACCGTTATTTTGTTTTTGTTTTGTAAATTGCCATGTGAACTCTGGCATTTTAAGTCAGCAAAAAAGAAAAATTTTCCCAAAAATGTATTTTCGGAAGACTTTTCTATATATATTATTAATGACCTAATATAAGTATAACACTAAAAATAAGATAAGTCAATAATCTAAGCTAAGATTACAATGCTTTAATATTAGCCAATTTATATTTTTTATTTTTATTAGCTATAACTTAAGTCTACATTAATGTAGACTTAAGTCCGTTATTTATCCACATAGACCACTTGTTATCCACAATTTATCAAAACAACTTAAGTCCACAATTCTCTAGACTTAAGTATTTGAGGCCTGAGTGGGAATTGAACCCACGCATAAGAGTTTTGCAGACTCTCGCCTTACCGCTTGGCTATCAGGCCTTAATGCTAAATTTTACTTTCAAATCTTAATTAAATATACCAAATAAAATACCTTAAAACAAGTATAATAAAACACCCTTTTAAGGTGTGATTCTAATAGACAACATATCTAAAATCTCTAATTACTCTAAAACCTCTATTTTAGCCATTTTCACGCCAAACTTAACCGCGTCAGGTCTTTCTATCATCCAAACATCAACTCTATTAGAAAACCGCTTATTCATCCTATCGCGCACGACGAAGACTCTATCGCCAAACAATTCCGGTATTTTAACCTTAGAGCCGAAAGGTAAAAAGTTAGCCGCGATCGTATCCTCAACCCCATAATCGCAAACATTAAAGCCATTGGCGGTTATACAAGGAGAATTGTCGGTTTGCCCGGCCTCTGAATTATAAGCGGTTATGGTAACATGACGAGAAAAATCAATATCAGCCCCTCTGCTTTCCGGTAATTTACCGTTAAATTCCATAATATTAACGGCTACATCTTGGTTAATTTCATTTTGGCTAGAAATAATGCCTTTTTCTTGGCTAATATCAATATCTTTTTCCATTTGGCTCGCCATTAACGGCGCCGGGAATAATAAAAACTCAAAAAATAAAATAGCAACTAAAACAATAACCACTTTTTTGGCTTGTTTTAGAGTAATTATTTTATTATGATTTTTCTTTAAAGCTTCCATATTGGCTAATTTTAGATATTTTACTACATAAAAATCCCTATCATTTCCTTTGGGGAATAATTAGATAGGGATTTTCTTGTCTTATATTATAATGGTATCATGGATACGATCCGAAGTCAACCTATCTGCCTAACAGGCAGACCTTGACTTTTATTTTATTTTATTGTATTATACAAAATCAGCTCATTAAAAATTTTCTCAAAATTGTCCCGAAGAGAAAATTGTTTTTACTACATAGTCTTTATAGCCTTTTGCTTAGGATAATTTTAGAAAATAATATAAATCAACTTTTCCCTTAAAGGAGGATACGATTATCATGAAAACGAAAAAATCAATTTTGTTGGTATTATCCGCGATTATGTTAACGGTCACTATTGGTTGCTCCACCGTACAGCAGGTTGCAATAAAGGGCGGGGACGAACAGAAAATCTATACGTCGAATCATCGAGGCATCGTCCCTGGCCCGGATAATGCCGTCAGCGCGGCGACGGCTTACTCAATCGTTGAAAAAACAAATGCCGAAGTTGGCCTTATCGCAAGCTACAGCCAAAACGGGATACAATCCAATCGGGAGGGCGAGGCATTAGGGTTTATTATCAACGACAAACACAAAACATGGGATCTGACTATCAAAACAAAAATTGGCGGGTTAACAATTTTCCAAACTAACGTACCTCCGGAGAAAAAACTTGAGCACAGGCTACGATGGGGAGAATATGTTACGGTCTGGTCTGATGGCTACCAAAAATACACCAACACCCTAAAAGTTGCGCCTTACGCTGACGTGAGGACAAAAATTAAGAGGGAAAATAAAGAGGAAGAAGTAAGGGGTTATTGGATGACTCACTTACCGCAGTAGGACGGTAAAAAATATAATCCTAAATAACGAAAAGGCGTTTATCAATTTTCATCGATAAACGCCTTATTTTATTCTCACCAAATTAATATTTTATTAATACACTTACTTATATTTATTACTCGCCTGTATTATTTACTGGATTTGAAGGTGCCCCGCCTCCACCGCCTCCCCCATCCGGCAAACTGCTAAACACGAAATAAGTTATGGAGTAAGCCGCGGTAATAATAATTAAGCCGATAACCGCGCGCGTTAAAGTATTTTTTGCCAGCGTTACCTTTTCTTCGTCGCCTTGCGCCGTCATCCAGTTATAGCCGGCATAAATTATCAAAACTAGAAAAATTATGCCTAATAAGCCTAAAAAAGCGCTAATCGCAATTCTAATCATTTGCGGCATAGTATTTACCGTAGCCTCTTCGCCGCCCCAACCTTTAGTACCTGCTTTATCCAACTGATCAAAAAGTTCTACTCCTGCCCTGGCCTGGCAGGACTGAATACTAAACAAACTATTTATCAAAAAAATAACAGATAAAACGCTAAAAATAAATTTAATATATTTTTTGGCCATATTTATTATAATATCCTGGCTGTAAATATTAGCTTAACTAGTACCCATGTGCTAATCGCATAGGCGGCAATAGTTATAATCAAACCGATAACCGCGCGCTGAAGCGTATCTTTAGCTTTATTAACCTTTTCCTCTTCGCCCTGCGCTGTCATCCAGTTAAAACCGGCATAAATTATCAAAACTAAAAATATAACGCCTAATAAGCCTAAAAAAGCCTGAATAACTATGCCAACGATTTCCGCCAGCTTATATTGATCGGCAGCCGCATATGGCGCGGTGCCGCCTTCTTCTCCAACCTTTTTTAAACTATTATAAGCATCGCTAGAAGCTAGAACAAACGACGGAAAAATCAGCATCAGTAAAAATATTAAAATTACTATTTTTTTTGCCATAAAATTAATTTTAGTTTATCTGCGATTTTTATTCGGGTTGTGGAGTAGGGGCAGGCGTAGTCTGCCCTGATCCGGCGCCTTTTAAAGTTCCGACTTCTATTCTAGCCATAACAAAAACGCTAATAGCGTAGGCCGCGACGATTATAATAACACCGACGATGGCCCGCTTTAGCGTGTCTTTAGCTTTTTCCACCTTTGCCTCTTCGCCCTGCGCCGTCATCCAATTATAGCCGGCGTAAAGCATATAAGTTAAAAGCACCACGCCGATAACGCTTAAAAAAGCGTTGATGACGATTTGAATTAAAGATAATAAATCTCCGGAAGTATCATAACCGCCGTCAGATCCAGCGAATAGCGTTTTAGCATCTATATCATTTTTCGTTTCCTCTTTTAATAAACCAGCAAAACATAAATTACCAATCAAAAAAACAAAGAAAAATAATATTATTGCCAAATAAAATTTTTTACTTTTATAAATCATAATTAATCCAATTAAATTAAAACAGTCTGTCAAAAATAAACCTCCAAATAGCGTAAGCGCCAACTACGATAATTATGCCGATTATAGCCCGATTTATAGTATCTTTAGCTTTAGAGACTTTCTCCTCTTCGCCGCGCGCCGTCATCCAGTTATAACCGGCGTAAATCATTAAAATCAAAAAAATTGAACCCACTAAAGCTAAGGCGGAACTTATAATAGTTCCGATTGCCACAGATAAGCCAAATTCTCCTGCTACTTGATAAGGCCCTTTTGTTGCTCCAACCTCCTGCAATTTTCCTAGCGCGGCATTTTCGGCTAAAACCAATTGCGGCAAAACAATAATAATTGCCAGCCAAACCAATAAAATAATTTTTGAATATTTTTTAATCATTATATTTATATTTCAACTAATTACTCAATAAATATTTTTATAATACCAGCGTCCTGAAAATTTTCTAAAATAATTCGTGTGTCATTCTGAAAGAAGTTCCGGCCCCGACTCTTCTAAGGTGGCCGTGCCTAAAGCATTAATTACATACCAGCTAATGGCGTAAGCGGCTAGAACAACCACTAAGCCAATAATCGCATTCTGGATAATTTGCTTGGCTTTTTCCACCTCCTGCTCGTTGCCCCGCGCCAGCATCCAAATATAACCGCCGTAAATCGCCAAAATTAAAAATAATACTCCGATGAAGCTTAAGGCCGTTGTAATAACTAAAGAAATCATACTTTCGGCTGTTACGCTATCGCTAACATTATAACCTGCTCCATCTGGACCGGCCACTTCATCAAGCGTGCTGTTTTTACCAAAAGCATCATACAAATTATCAGTCTTGGCCTGGGAAAAAAGAGGCGCTAAAATAACAAACCATAGAATCAAAACCAAGGCTAAATTTTTTATAACTTTAAAATTTATGATTTTCTCCATAAAATTACCATTAATTCTGTTATGGCGTAAGCGCCTAAAACTACGGCTAAACCGATTACCGCGTAAATTATAATATTTTTGGCTTTGGCGACTTCCTGTTCATTGCCCCGCGCCAGCATCCAGAGAAATCCCGCATATATCATTAAGCCCAAAAAAATTACGCCTAAAAAAGTTGTTGAAATATTTAATATTTTACCGATCTTTTGCGGCAGAGATAAACTATTCGCCGGGTCCGCAGTATAACCGATTCCTGCGCCAGCCTCTGTTAAGCCTTTGTTGAATGATGATGCTGCTGATATTTTTATAATGCCGGCGTTAAACAAAAAACCGTTTAATAAAACAACGCCGACTATAAAACATAATATTTTTTTCAACCCGTTAGAAATTCTGGTTTTATTAGCTTGCATATTTTTAAAATAACACTCATAAAATTTTATAATTTCTAACGGGTTTCATAAAGATATTATTTGCCTACAATCCCGCTAAGATAAGTAGTTATGGCATAAGCCATTAGAACTATGACCAAGCCGATAACCGCGGCGATTATAATATCTTTGGCTTTGCCGGCAGTCTGCTCGTTGCCCATGGAAAACATCCACATATAACCGCCGTAAATTATCAAAATGAAAAAGGCCACGCCTAAAAAAGATAAGGCCACGCCAACGATTTTGCCAATTGTTTCTGATAGAGTTGCGGTCTTTGTTATATTGTTGCCAAATCCACCTGTCGCGGTTTTATTTAAACCTGTGTCATCTTCAATAGCGGCCAACCCTACCTGCGCCACCATTAAAAATGATAAAACAAATAACAGGCTAATAAAGATAAATTTAAATTTTTTGGTCAAAAACATACACAAAAATTTCTGTCATTCCGGCCGTAGCCTGTCCTGTACTTGATACAGGATGCCGTAATCCAGAGTTCAGCGCAACGAACAAATTTCTGGATTGCTGGTCAAGCCCGCAATGACGATTTAATTATTCCACCGCTCTGCTCACGAGATCAAAATCATGTTCAGGGCAGTGGCCCGGGCTAAGCCCGGAACCACCTTTTTTAACACCGGTGTTAAAAATTTTATGTCGCGGTAGCGGCAGACAATTGATTCAAGACAAAAGTCGCGATGGAAAAAGCTCCAAGAATAATTACCAAGCCGATAATGCCGGCGGTGATTAACTTCTTGGCTTCGCCAACCTTATCTTCGTTGCCTCCGGCAGTCATCCATTTAAAGCCGCCTAAAAGAATAATAATAACAGCGACAATACCTAAAAAGCCTAAAATTACATTGATAATGGAGGCGGCAATTTCGCGCGGATCTTTTACTCCTAAGCCGGTCGCGTCTGTTATAACCGCCGACCCAGCATCGTTACCGGTTCCCTCTCCCCAAACGTCAACGCCATCAACAGCTAAAGCCGGTAAAGAGAAGGCCATAACCGGAGTCAGCACCAACAAAGCCATGGCAAATACCACTGCTTTTTTCAATAATATTTTTTTCATTTTTCACCTCCCCTCAAGAAAACACGAATATGCGCGAATTCAACCCGCGATATTTGTGCCGTTTAAATAATTTAAGTTATTAACACTAAATATATTTTACCATAAAACGCAAAAGCGAGCCAATAACTAATAACGCAAAAGCTATAAGTTGCGAGCTACGGCGAAAACTGTTATAATTTTCTATATTATGACTGCTTCATATTCATCAAACCGCGTAAAATCGCCGCAAAATTGGCGCCAAGCCAAAAAAAAATATTTTTTAAACAAAGCCAAGAAAAATTCATCTGATTTCGGCAATCGGGGAGGCGTTAAACAATATTCAAGCGGAAAAAATAAGAATCCCCTAAAAATAAACCTGGCTAAAACCATCTTTATCGGCCTTTTGGCTTTATTTATTTTTGGCTATGCCGGTTTTCTTTGGCTAACGCACGATCTGCCTGATCCTAACCGCTTGATTGAACGCCAAGTGGCGCAGAGCACAAAAATTTATGACCGCACCGGGCAAACCATCCTTTACGAAATCCACGGCGACCAGAAGCGCACCATGATTAGTTTGAGTGACGTGCCGGATAACTTAAAAAACACCACTATTTCCATAGAAGACAAAGATTTTTATAAACATGGCGGCTTCAGCCTCTGGGCTATTTTTAGAACGCTGGTAACCGACGTTCTTTTCGGCAAGCGAGCCGGCGGCTCAACCCTAACCCAGCAATTTATTAAAAATTCGGTTTTAACCAATGAAAAAACCATCACCAGAAAAATCAAAGAAATAATTTTAGCTTACCGGTTGGAAAAAAAATTCTCTAAAGATGAAATTTTGCAGATGTACTTTAATGAAATCCCTTACGGTTCAACCGCTTACGGCGTTGAAGCGGCCAGCCAAAAATATTTCGGCAAATCGGCGCGCGATTTAAACTTGGCCGAAGCGGCCATTTTAGCGGCTATACCGCAAGCGCCCAGCCGCTATTCGCCCTACGGCCCGAATAAAGATATTTTATTGGCGCGGCAAAAATATATTATAGATTTAATGGTAAAGTACGGCTATACTTCTAAAGCCCAGGCCGAAGAAGCAAAAAATTTTAAACTAACATTCAAGCCCCAATCAGACAATATCACGGCGCCGCATTTTGTTATGTATGTTAAAGAAATCTTAGCGGATAAATACGGGGAAAAAACCATAGAGCAGGGCGGCTTAAAAATTTATACCACGCTTGATTTATACAAACAAAAAATCGCCGAAGAAGTAATCAGCGCCAAAGCGGTTGATAACGAAAAAAAATACCAGGCAACAAACGCCGCCCTGATTTCCATTGACCCGAAAAACGGCCAAGTTCTGGCCATGGTGGGCTCGCGCGACTATTTTAACGACGATATTGACGGCCAGGTCAACGTGACGCTGCAGCCCCGCCAGCCAGGCTCGTCGTTTAAGCCTATAGTCTACTCGGCCGCGTTTATCAAGGGCTACACGCCCGAGACCGTGCTGTACGACGTGGTGACTAATTTTTCCACTGACCCGAATCCGGCCAATGCTTACGAACCACATAACTATGATTTAAAAGAGCATGGCCCGGTTACCATCAGGCAGGCCCTGGCCGGCTCTTTAAACATACCGGCAGTTAAGGCTCTTTATCTTGCCGGAGTTAATAATGTTATAAGTTTAGCGCAAAATTTCGGCTATACCACGTTTAATGACAAAGAGCGTTTTGGCTTGTCTCTGGTTTTAGGCGGCGGCGAGGTAAAATTATTGGAACACGCCAACGCTTTTAGCGCTTTCGCCCGCGAAGGCGTTAAGCATCCGATCGCCGTTATTTTAAAAATTGAAGATAAGGACGGCAAGATTTTGGAAGAATTTAAAAATCAGGATGAAAAAATTTTAGACGCGGGTATCGCGCGCTTAACCAACAGTATTTTATCCGATAATTCGGCGCGCGCTTATATTTTCGGCCAAAACAACTATCTGACCCTAGGTTCAAGGCCGGTAGCGGCCAAAACCGGCACTACCAACGACTACCATGACGCCTGGACCATCGGCTACACGCCGTCAATCGTCACCGGCGTCTGGGTGGGCAACAGCAATGGCAAAGAAATGAAACGAGGCGCCGACGGTTCGGTGGTGGCCGCGCCGATTTGGCACGATTACATGGATAAAGTTTTAGGCAATACGCCGATTGAGTATTTTAATCCCCCGGACAACAAACCAACCGGCAAACCCGTGTTGGACGGCGTGATTGACCCTGATACCGCGGTTAAAATTGATAAATTCTCCGGGCTTTTAGCCAATGAATTTACGCCGGCCAGCGCTATCGTAGAAAAACAATTTAAACAAACTCATTGTATTTTATACTATATTAATAAAGACGACCCGCGCGGACCGGCGCCGTCCGATCCGAAAAACGACCCACAATTTGCTTTATGGGAAAGCAGAGTTTTAGAATGGGCAAAAAAACAAGGCATTGTAAATTCAGCGCCGCCGACCGAATATGATAACGTCCATCGGCCGGAATTTAACCCGATCATATCAATTGATTCTCCGAGCAATAATCAAACCATCGCTGACCAATTATTAAACGTGCAAATCAGCGCTACGGCTCCGCGCGGCATTAACCGAGCCGAATATTATATTGACGGTTACTTATTCGGTTCCTCGGTTGCCTATCCCTTTGATCTTAATAAATCAGTAAGCTCTTTAAGCAACGGCTTCCATAGTTTAACCGTGCGCGTTTGCGATGATGTTGATAATTACTCTGAGCAAAAAATAGAATTTAATTTAATAAATAATAATAAGCCAAAAACCACTAAAATCAGCCTAACTCTAACTCAGCCTCTTGACGCGACCAGCATTAATAAATATGATTTCCCTTTACTCTTAAAAGCCGAGGTGGTTAATCCGGAGCAGGCCGCCGGCGTCACTTTTTATTTTAAAGACTCTAGCGGTAAAATACAGCAGATTGCCAAAAGCCAAGTTATAGATAAAACCGCCGAGGCCCAAATGACCAATATTTTAACTCCCGGCTCCTATAAATTTTATGCCGAAGCGCGCGGCTGGTATGGCCAAACCGCTAAAAGCGAAGAAGCTTCTATAACTGTTAATAGCCTGCCCCTAGCCGCCACTACCACACCGGCGGCTGCCCAATAATACTTTATAATAAAAAAGCCGCTTCATAAATATAGAGGCGGTTTTTTATTATATTTATCTTATTGTTTTATCGGCATAATGATATACAAATAACTTTCATCTTGCTCCGGCCTGATAATGCACGGAGTATTAGAGTCTATAACCTCAATCTTAACCGTTTCTTTTTCAATATTGCTTAAGCCCTCTAATAAATAACGATAATTTACCACAATGCTATTGTCATCACCCGACACCTTGGCCTCTAAATTTGTTATATTTTCCCCGGTTTGCCCGGAAACCGAAGAAATCACTACTTGATTTTTGCCTAAAGGAAAATCTAAATTAACATCATTAATGCCGGTTTTAGAAAATAAAGAGGCCATTTTTACGGCGCGAATTAATTCTTGCCGGTCAATAGAAATTTTAGTTTTACTGTTGTTGGGGATAATCTGCTGATAGTCGGGGTATTGACCTTCAATTAAACGCGAGACCAATTCAGTTGAACCATAAGTAAATAAAATTTGATTTTCTGAAATATAAAATTTTATTTCCGAGTTTTTTTCTTCCACTTCGTCATCTAAATTAATTGATAAAACCCTTAATAGCTCCTGTAAAGTCTTAGCCGGCACAATAATCTTTTTTTCTTCTTCGTTGTTTGATTTGATTTTAATCTTTTTTTCAGCTAAGCGATAGCTGTCGGTCGCGGCCAGAGTTAAACTGCCACCAGAAAAATCAAAAAGTACGCCGGATAATTCCAGTCTGGTTTCACTTAAAGCGGTGGCAAAAATTACCTGGGAAATCGCCTTTTTTATTTCTTCGGCCTCCGCGCTAAAATAATTTTTTCTGTCAACTTCCGGTATCAAAGGAAATTCTTCGGCCGATTGGCCTTTAGCCTTGGCTTGATAATTTTCGCAATCTACTAACAAATCATTCTCTTTCTGCTCCAGGCCGATCTTTTTATTCGGCAAAAGATTTATGCAATCAGAAATAATTTTTGAACTTACGGTAAACGACCCTTCACGCTCAATTTTTCCCCTAACCGTGCTAACTACGCCAATCTCCAAATTAGTGGCGATTAGCTTTATTTTGCCTTCTTCGGCTTTAATTAAAACATTATTCAATATCGGCAAGTTAACGTTTTTCCCCGAAACATGCCCGACTAGCGCCAAGCCTTGCTTTAAATTTTCTTGCAAGCTGAATATTTTTAATCCGCCGGAGTTTTGACTTGTCATAATATATTTTAATTATCCGTCCCGTTTTTATAAATTTTCAACGGGTTGATAAACTTGTTAGTTATTAATTAATATAGTATTTATAATATTAAGAAATAATAATAACAATAAGCGGGTTGATAAACTGGTTTAGTATTAAATTTTAGCTGATCTTTGATTTTTTATTGGTTTTGTTAGCGGTTAAATATATGTTAAAAAGGGTGTTGAAAAATAAACCGTTTGGGGATAAAATTTTTATTGGTAAATTTATTAACGAATAGTTAACAGGTAAATCAGAACTTTTCACCAAACTATTAACCGCTATAAATTACTTGTTTAATAGAATCTACGTGTTGTTTTATTTTTTCATCTTCTTGGCACTCGCGTTCTATTTTATTGTAAGCATGCATGGCTGTTGTGTGATCGCGGCCGCCTAATTCTTGGCCGATTGAAGGATAAGAAGCATTGATTTCTTTGCGCATTAAGTACATAGCGATTTGTCTGGGCACAACCAATTCTTTTTTACGGCTTTGCCCGATCAGATCTTTAATGTTTATATCAAAAAATTTAGCCGCTGCCTCAATAATGGTTTTAGCCGTAGTTGATTTAGATTGAAAATTAGAAATTATGCCGGCCAAAATGCTTTTAGTTGAATCTATCGACGGCAGAGAGTTATTAAACTCATAATAAGCGATTAAGCGATTTAAAGCCCCCTCTAATTCGCGGATGTTATTAGTGATATTAGTCGCAATGTAAGCTAAAATTTCTCTATCAAGCTTATAATTTTTTTCTCGGCACTTAGTTTCCAGTATGGCTATCCTGGTTTCTAAATCCGGTGAGCTGACATCAGCAATCATGCCCCACTCAAAGCGCGACAGCAGCCTTTTTTCTAAGGCCGGTATGGCTTTGGGCGGCCGGTCTGAAGAAATTACTATTTGTTTATTGGTTTGATGCAGTTCATTAAAAGTATGAAAAAATTCTTCTTGTGTGCCGTCTTTGCCGCCCATAAAGTGGATATCGTCAATCAGCAACAAATCAACATTGCGGTAATGGTCTTTAAAGTCTTTGGCTTGGCCGTTTCTCACCGCCTGGACATAGTCATTAGTGAATTTTTCACAGGAAACATATAAAATTTTATCACTTTTTTTGGATAATTCGTGCCCGATAGCTTGCAGTAAATGGGTTTTTCCCAAGCCGACGCCGCCGTAAATAAACAACGGATTATAAGCATGGCCCGGGTTAGCGGCTACGGCCTGGCAAGCCGCATGCGCCAATTCGTTGTTTTTTCCAACAATAAAACTGTCAAACACGTAACGGTTGTTAAGGCCGAAGCGGTTAACAATTTTCGGTTTGCTCTCGATCGTATTTTCAGTTTTAACTCTTTTTATAAAATTTTCCGGCGTTGAGTCTTTTTTAGCTTCAACTTTGTAAAGAATTTCCTTAATTTCTCCGGAACCGACGCTTTTGAAAGCATTGGCGATTTCTTTGTGGTATTTTTTTTCCAGCCAGGCTTTAGTGAAGGTATTGGGCACGCAGATAATGACGCGGTTATTTTCCAGAGAAGAGATAAAAGTGCTTTTAAACCAAGTAGTGAAGTTAGCCCTGGACAAGCTAAGTTCAATTTCACCTAAAATAGCTTGCCAAAGTTGTTCATTGTTCATAGCGCGAGGGGGTTACGATTTATTTAAAATAAAAATATCTAATAGTAATATAAAATTGATAAAATAATTAGCGAGTTCATTTCAATAGCCATTATAACAGCTTAATTATAAATGTAAAATAGACTTTAATGTTTACAAACTGTTAATAAATAGTGGAAAAGATTATATTAGCTTTTTATTTTTAAAAAAGCGTAATAATATTTTTTAGTTTGACTTTAAAAAGGTTAAATGTTATGTTTTATTTGAGATAAAGCCGTATATTTATCTCTTTAAATTTTTATTAATAATATTTGTTTATATTTTATGCCAAAAAGAACTTATCAGCCGAATAAAAAACGAGCTAAAAGAAAACATGGTTTTAGAAAAAGAATGCAGACAAAAAATGGCCGTAATGTTGTTAAAAGAAGAAAAGCTAAAGGCAGAAAAAGGCTGTCAAAATAAAGCTAACTAAAGCCTGTTCGGCAATTCGTTTATATTTAATATTTATGTTAGCCAGGCGACTCCGTTTAGCCAAAGAAAAAGATTTTAAGAGAATATTTAAGCTGGGGAAATCTTCTTATGCTAAAATTTTTGGTATAAAAGTTTTAGCTAATAAGCTAGAGGTTAATCGTTATGGCATTGTAATTAGTGCTAATGTTAGCAAAAAAGCTACAGATAGGAATAAATTAAAAAGGCAGCTAAGAGCAATTATTAAAGAATTTGATGAAAAAATTATCCAAGGATTTGATCTGGTGATTATAGTGGCTCCGGCCGTCTTAAGCCAAAAATACGAATTTATAAAAAGCGAGCTGAAAAAATTATTGGTTGCATTAAAATTATTTAAGCTCGGCAAATAACATGCTTAAATTTTATCCGCGCTATATCGCGGTAAAAATTTTAAAGATTTATCAGAAAACGCTTTCTTTTGATCATGGTATTTTTAAATTTTTATATCCTAACGGTTTTTGCCGTTTTCACCCGACTTGCTCTGATTATGCCATAGAGGCTATAGAAAAATACGGCTTTTTAAAGGGCGGAAGCAAGGCGATTTGGCGGGTTTTGCGCTGTAATCCATTTAATTCCGGAGGTTTTGACCCTCTGAAATAATTTTTATTATTTATGTCTCAAATTTTTAACCTTATTTTCTATCAGCCCATACTTAATCTTTTGGTTTTTTTATATAATATCGTCCCGGGGCATGATATCGGCTTGGCCATAATAATCATGACAGTGGTCATTAAATTAATTTTATTGCCTTTGTCCAAACAGTCGATAAAATCACAAAAATCTTTGCAGGAATTACAGCCCAAAATTGATGAAATCAAGAAAAAATACGCGGACAATAAAGAAGAACAGGGCCGAGCCATGATGCAGTTGTACAAACAGGAAAAAGTAAATCCGCTTTCTTCTTGTTTGCCGCTATTAATCCAGTTGCCGTTTTTATGGGCGGTTTTTATGGTTTTTAGAGCAGGTTTAAGCGGTAAATCTCTTAATTTGGTTTACTCTTTTATTCATCAGCCGGAATTAATTAACACCATATCTTTGGGTTTTATTGATTTGGCAAAACCCAATGTAGTTTTAGCTGTTTTAGCCGGTTTAGCTCAATTTTGGCAGGCGAAAATGATGACTATAAAGCGTCCGGAAGTTAAAAGCCAGGGCGCCAAAGATGAAAATATGATGGCGATTATGAATAAGCAGATGCTCTATATGATGCCGGCTTTAACTGTTTTTATCGGATTGTCTTTTCCCGGAGGGTTGGCGCTTTATTGGCTGGTCACTACTCTTTTAACAGCCTTACAGCAATTGTATTTGTTTAAGAAGAAAGAGACAGTATAAAAGATATTTGTACAATATAAAAAAACCGCTCTTGCCAGTAAGGGGTGGTTTTTTATATGGTGTACTTTTTTATAAATTTTTATATTCGTGGCGCTTCGCTAGGACTTACTTTTTATGACTAAAAAGTAAGCAAACCTGCCTGCCGGCAGGCAGGAAGTCTCGGGGGTTTCCGATTGGCTATCTAGCTGATTTATCTTATCTCTGTAAGCAATGGCGCCAACTCCAACCCCCGAACCCCCTTGGTGATTTTTAATTGTATTTTAAGGCGAACCTAGAAAAATTTAGGAATAGATTTTTTAAAAGCTTCTATTTTTCCCCACGATTACGTTTAAATGTTTTTTAACAACCGTGATTTCGGCCGGCGCGTTTATGGGAATTGATCCGTCTAAAAGCAATTGATGTTTTAAATTATGGATGGTGATTTTTTTAATTTTAAAAATTGATTGGTGGTCTTGCCTGGTAAAAAAATTTTTATTGCCGTAAGTATTTACAACTAATTCCAAAAGTCCGTCATCGGGGATAAATTTTACGTTAGGCGGCAGCTTGATTTGTTCTCCGATTAAATTAAAAATATAGATTAAACCTTTTTCCGTAGTTTCAATAGTGTAATTTTTATTCATGTCAATCACGGTTCCTTGATTATTTATGCTAATATTAGATAAAAAATATGTTTGGTTAGCCAACCCCAGGTCAAGCTTAACCAGCAGCCTGGCCGATAAAATATCGCAAGCCGCTTCGGCCGATTCAATGCCTAAGCTTTTAGCAATCTGATTGTTGTCTTCGCCGATCGGTATAATGCCTAAAGGAACTTGGCTGCCGGCCAAAGAATTTATAATTTGATTAACGATTTTATTATTGCCGACCGCGATAATAGTTTTAGCTCCGCGCCTAAGTTCGCTGCTAATTGTTTCTTGGATGTTTCTGGTCGGGCTAAGTCTGGAGATTTTGCCGTTTAATCCTAAATCAGTGATTCTGGTTTCAACGCGCGCCAACAAGCGGTCGTATTTTTTTTGATTCAAAAAAGAATCGTAAACAAAAATGTTCATTATAAAAATTTAGGCCTATTTATCTTTATTTATTTTTTTAATTTCTTCAGTTCCGGCCGTCATAACGCATTTGCCGTTAAAGACAGCCCCGCGTTCAATTGATAAACCGGAAGTTTCGATGTCGCCGAAAATTTTAGCCGTGGCCGTAATCTCCAGAAAGCCTTTAATTTTAACGTTGCCCGCGACTTGGCCGCCGATTTTTGCTTCTTTAGCCTCTACGTTGGCGGTTATTTTGGCTGTTTTGCCGACCTCCAGATTGCCATTAGTTTTTAGGCTGCCTTCAACCGTGCCTTCCACGATAATATTGCCTTGGCCGTTAAAATCGCCCTTAACTTTAACTGATGGCCCGATGACAGTTTCAAATTCATTGAAAACTTCTCCTTGGTCTTGTTTGTTGAACATAAAGTATATGTAAATTATAAGTTATTATAGATAAACAGACTTTAGGAATTTAGCTATATTAATTCTAGGCAAGTCTAGTCGGTTTGTCAAAATAAAATAATTAAGTTATTATGTAATTGGAGTTAAAATATCCATATACGGTGTTTATCCTCACACCTTCCTAAGTGCCTCTGGCTTACGGGGGCGAAGGAAGTTTTAAGCCTTTTTGCGTGGTTCTATTCCCAAAAGGCGTGGGGATTTATTTTTTTTTGATTTTCAATTATAATTGATTTACCCTGCGCAGATAACATGGTTTGGCAGGTGTAGTTACACAACTTTAAAGCTTAGGAGAAAGTTGTTGTTTAAATTAATTTCAGTTTGATCATAGATGGAGTTATTGTAGGTTATTATGAGCTCTCGTAGTTCAATGGATAGAACAAGGGACTCCTAAGCCCTAGATAGAGGTTCGATTCCTCCCGAGGGCACATGGTTGTTTTTTATTTTGCTAAAGTTAGCATAAATATTAATATTTTAGCTAATATTAAATAAAATTATAATTATTTGATTGTTTATAAGGGCCGTTGGCGCAGCTGGTAGCGCGTCTGCATGGCATGCAGAAGGTCACCGGTTCAAATCCGGTACGGTCCACCAACAGATTGAACAATTGCCTGTTCTATCAAAAACTCTAATAAATAACTCAAAAAATATATGACATTTAATAAAGACAATTTTAAGCCAGAAGTTGAGGATTTTGCCGGCCTAGTATTAGTTGATTTTTTCGCTTTATGGTGCGGTCCTTGCCAGATAATGTCTCCGATATTGGAAGAGATAATTAAGGAGAATAAAGACGAGAAGATTAAGATCGGCAAACTTAATATAGACGAAAATCAGGAAATAGCCACTCAATATAATGTTATGAGCATCCCGACATTTTTAGTCTTTAAGAATGGTAAGGTGGTTGATAAAAAGATAGGTTATGGAGACAAAGAAGAGATTGAGCAGTTGATCGCAAAAAATAAATAGATTATAACTTTAAGTCCACAAATTTGTGGACTTAAAGTTTTTATATGAAACGTGGATAAGTCCACAAATTTGTAGACTTAAGTTTAGCGAGGTGTTTAATATTAGCAAAATATATTTAAGTGCATAAGTTGGGGGTAAATAAGGATAGATTGTTATAATTATATAAATTTTATGTTTGATACAATAATTATTGGAGCCGGTCCAACGGGGATGACGGCCGCAATATATGCCGCCAGAAGAATGATGAAAGCGCTGGTAATTTCTAAAAATATAGGCGGCCAAGTTATTTGGGCTTCTGATATAAAAAATTATCCAGGCATTGAATTTATCGGTGGCGTTGATTTAATAAATAAAATGAGCCAGCAAGTGAAAAATTTGGGGGTTGATATTAAGACTGAAGAAATAAAAAAAATTAGCAAAAATAGCGACAGCAGTTTTTTAGTTGAAACCGGTAAAAACAGTTATTCGGCTAAAACGATCATTATCGCCATGGGCCTTGAGTCTAAAAAATTGAATTTAGACAGAGAAAATGAATTAACTGGCAGGGGAATAAGCTACTGCGCTAATTGCGACGGACCTTTATTTAAAGGAAAAAATGTGGCCGTGGTTGGCGGCGGTAATGCGGCTTTGGACGCGGCTGAAGTTATGTCTAAAATCGCAGAAAAAGTTTATTTGATTTACCGCAAGTCCAAGCTTAAGGCTTTTGAAACCATGATTTTGGCGGTTAAAAATAAAAGCAATGTAGAGATAATATTAAGCAGCGAAATTAAGGAAATAATAGGTAATGAAAAATTAGAGAAATTAAAAATAATTAGTAATATTAGCCAAAAATCAAGAGAATTAGATGCTGACGGCTTATTTATTGAGATTGGGTATCAGCCTAAAACAGATGTGGTGGCGGATTTGGTAGAAAGAGATAGTTTAGGACAGGTTGTTGTGGACTTAAATGGCAAAACTAGTTGTGATGGCATTTTTGCGGCCGGAGATGTGACGCAAAGCGAATTTAAACAAATTATTATCGGTTGCGGACAAGGAGCAGTGGCCGCATTGTCAGCTTATAAGTATTTGCAGACGAAAGAATAGTTGGCATAGGTTGAGCAGATTCACTTATTTGAGCATAAAATGATAATATAGATGATAATAATTTGATAATATAAATCATATATTTTATCTAATATTAAGATAAATAATCCTATAAAATATTATAATGGATTTAAATGAGGAAAAAAAATTATTTTCTCAAGGTTATAATATAATAGGCGCTTTAGATGAAGCCGGCCGAGGGCCGTTAGCCGGTCCGGTGGTAGCGGCTTGCGTTATTTTTAATGCCGGCGTTAAGATAAATAGTGATTTATTAATGGTTAATGATTCAAAGAAATTAAGCGAAAAGACTAGAGAATTTTTGTTTGAGTTAATTAAGCAAAATTTTATTGAAGTCGGCATAGGCGTTTGTGATCATAACACAATAGATAGAATTAATATATTGCAGGCTACATTTTTAGCCATGAAAAAGGCGATTAGTTCTGTAAAAAGTAAGCCGGATTTTATTATAGTTGACGGGTCAATTAAATTGCCGAACTGTTCAATTCCGCAGCAGACTTATATTAAGGGCGATGAAAGGCTCTTTACCATTGCCGCGGCTTCAATTATCGCCAAAGTGGCCAGAGACCGCATAATGCTGGAGATGGACAAGCTATATCCTAATTATGGCTTTAGCCGGCATAAAGGCTATGGCACTAAATTTCATTTGGAGAAATTAAGGCAATATGGTCCATGCGCGATTCACCGGTTAAGTTTTAATAAGGTTAAATATGGCAGTAGATAAGCTTGTTTTATAGAAAAAAGTATATTATAATAGAGCTATAGCAATAATTTTTTTATATGATAGGATCAACAGGAGGCAATACATTGATTGACGTCAATTTGCTTTTTAGCAAAGCTCAAGTCGGAGAAAAAATGAAAATCGCGGATTTGGGCTGCGGCTCTTCCGGCCATTTTGTTTTTCCAGGAGCCAAGCTAATAGGAAAAAAAGGAGTTATGTATGGCGTGGATATTTTAAGGACTGCCTTAGAAACGGTTAGCAAGCGGGCGCGCGCGGAAAATTTAGCTAATATTAAAACAATTTGGAGTAATTTAGAAATATTTGGCGCTACTAAAATTGAAGCCGGCAGCTTAGACGTCGGGTTATTGATTAATACTTTATATCAATCGCATAAGCGAGCGGAGATTTTAAGGGAATCAATTAGGCTATTGAAGAAAAATGGCAAGTTAGTTATTGTTGAATGGAAAAATGTTGCCGCGCCGTTCGGGCCGCCGACAGAGGAAAGGGTAAAAAAAGAATTAGTTGACAACGCGGCTAAAAAACTCGGGTTAAGGCCGGAGGAGGAATTTGAAGCTGGGCCTTATCATTACGGCTTGGTTTACGTAAAATTATAAGAAATTTATTATAAATATGGGGAATTTTTTAACCTGGAATTTTTGGTTTAGCGCCAGGCCAGGCGCCTTTATCGGCCTGTCACTTAAAATAGTTTTAGGCTTAATTTTTTTATTGATTATTCTATCCATAGCCAGCGGGGTTATTAAAAAAAGATGGTCTAACGGCCTATATGCTTCTTTCTGGAACAGCTTGTACATTTTTTTCTTAAGCAATGCCATTATCGGTTTGTTGTTAACCTTTTTTAATTATGAAATGGTGCCGTTTTTATCCTCTCGCTTTTGGTTTCTTCTCTGGGCGATCAGTATGTTGACTTGGCTATTTTTTATTTTTAGAATTATCATGAAAATACCTGGGAAAAGGGCGCAGCTGGAAAAAGAAAAAGAATTTAAAAAATATATTCCGTAAATTGATGATGGTAATTTTTATATAGAGCTGTTTAACAGCTCTTTTTTAATTTAATTATGACCCATAACCAAAGAATAGGAGAATTTGGCGAGGCATTAGCCAAAAATTATTTAGTTAGGCATGGTTATAAAATTATTGACGCTAATGTTAAATTAAGTTATCAGGAGCTTGATATCATAGCTTCGCATGATGATAAAATCGTCTTTATTGAAGTAAAAACCAGAATCAGCCAATTTTATGGGCCGGCGGAAAATGCTTTTCAATTTACTAAGCTTGAAAGATTCAGGCGGGGAATGGAAATGTATATTAGCAATAATAATTTATATGTTGAAGAGATCAGGGCTGATTTAATTACTGTGGATATCGACCAGATTAAAAAAACAGCCAAGATAAAGCATTATAAAGATGTAATCTAGATTATTTTAATGGGTTTTGCCAGCCATGTCCGGCTTATGCACTTGTTTATTAACAATTTATCAGCGCTTAATAACATTTTATCAACTTATAATACACTTGACTGGCTTAAGCTCCGATGGTTAAACTGAAATTACCGCAAATAATTTTTGTTAGGAGGGAGATGCGGTAAAATTTTTCAAAATTTTCTAATTAGGGCTAAAAGGAAAAATTGGCTTAGCTGGTTTAATCCCTTTAGCCCTATAATAGAAAAATTTAAATTTAAGGAGGCTGTAATAATAAATTTTAAACATCATGAAAGCATTAAAAAGTTTGTTATGCGTAGGCCTCGTTTTGTTTTTTGTTATAATTTTTTCGGCTGAAGCGCGAGCCGAAGTGGCAATGCCAAAAATAATTAAATTAATTGGCGCGGAAAATTTTATTGTAGCCGGGTCGGCTCCGGCCGGCAGCGAAGTTTTAATTTATTTAGACGGCAGTTTTGTCGGGCAGATTGAGGCTGAAATTATTTTTGACCAAGCCGGGTCTAATTTTAATTTTCAATATAAAGGCGGTCAAAAATTAGCCGATGGCACGCATACAGTCATGGTCGTGGCCAAGGATAAAACCTCCTTAGTTTTATCAGCGCCGTCGGCCGAAGTAAAATTCACGGTTAATTTACTGCCGGCGCCGACTTTAATTGCGCCAAACGAAACAACGGTTACGGCTAAAGTCAAGCCTTTAATTATCGGCTTAACCAAAGGTGGCAGTTTTGTTAAAATTTTTATTGACGGTATTTATAACGGCAAGACTGAAATTTTAAATAATGAAAGCAATACCGCCAATTTCGCCTATCAGCCGTTTTTAAATTTAAGCCGCGGTTGGCATAATGTTTATGCTATAGCCGAAGATAGCGCCGGCAGAGTTAGCCGGATGTCGGAAGTTTTACGTTTTAATATTGAATTGCCTCTGCCGGCGCCGACTATGCTAAGGCCGGCGGTTAATAAAAATACTTCACTTAGCCGGCCTTTTATCGTCGGTTTAGCGAAGAATGATTCTAAAATTAAAATTTATATTGATAAGAAATACGGCGGAGAATTTAAAGTAAAAAATCATCCGAGCGGTACGGCTAGTTTCGCTTTTAAACCGGTTGAGTCTTTAGATAGAGGTGATCATTTAGTTTATGCCGTGGCGGTTGATAAGCGCGGCAAGCAAAGCCAGTGGTCAAATATAGTTTATTTTTCAACCAGGGATTCGGCCATCGCTCAGTCGGCGCAAGAAGAAAAAAGCGATACGGTTGCTAAGATTGAAGAGCCTAAAGAGATAGTTGAAATTAATCCCGAGGCGCCGATTATTTCCGAAAGCTCAGGCGTGATTGAAGAAAATTTAGATGAACCGGCGGCGGATCAGGCAGAGCAGACGGATGCTATCAAAAAATTAAGCCAGCAAGACGAGGCCAGCCTAGAAAAAATAAAAAATTTAATTGGAGATAATACGGGAGAAAAAGCAAAAACCGGCCAAGGCATGATTGATGAAGGCAAATTAAACCAGGGAAAATTAAGATTAAGCTTAGTGTTGTTTATTCTATTTTTAGTCGGAGTGGTTGGTTGGCTGCTATGGGTTAACCGCGAGTTAGTTAAAGAGCGCCGAGAGCAAAATAAAACCGAAGACGAATCGGATAAAGATAAAAACAATCAGGCGGCCGGCGGTCAAAAAGATAAATTATTGTAATTTAGAGATACATAGTTTATTAATAAGTAACTGGATATTATATAACGGATCCCTTCTGCACCCCTCCCGGCTTGGCCGGAGAGGGGTGTTGCCTTTTATGCTCCCACCAAAGGCGGGTAAACCCACCAAAGGCGGGCAGGCTTGACAAAAATAACAAGTATGATATAATTTAGATAGTTGTCTAAGTATCTAAATCTTTTTATATGACTTTAAACATAACTTTGCAGGCTTTATCCGATCCGACCAGGCGTAAAATTTTAGAAATTTTAAAGAAAAAAGACTTGGCCGCCGGAGAGCTGGGGAAAAATTTTGACATGACTTTGCCTTCATTGTCTCATCACTTAAACGTTTTAAAGCAGGCTGATTTGGTAACCAGCCTTAGGCGCGGCCAGGAAATAATTTATTCTTTAAATCTAAGCGTTTTTGAAGAGATGGCGGAAAAATTAGTGAAATTTTTTAAAAAATAAAAATAGAGCAGACTCGCATTATATAAATCGCGATTATGCGAATTAAAATTTATGGCCAACCCAATCAAGCCAACAATCAAAACAGAATTTATCCCTTTACTTTTAATTATTTTAGCCTTAGCGTCTTCCGTATATTTTTATAATAATCTGCCGGAACGTGTTGCTATCCATTGGAATTTCGCCGGCGAGGTTGACGGCTACGGATCGGGCCAAACCCAGGCCGTTGTTTTTCCCTCAATGATAATCGGCATGTATGTTTTATTTTTGCTAATCCCCTATTTGGACCCGAAAAAAGAACGCTATGAACAATTTAGTAAAATCTACCATATTTTTAAAAGTCTAATTATAGCCTTGATAGTTGTTATCTATTTTGTTGTTGGTCTAAACGGGCTGGGCTATAATTTGCCGGTAGGCGTGATTACACCAGGATTAATTGGTTTATTATTTATAGTTATCGGTAATTATATGGCCAAAATTAAACGCAATTGGTTTATGGGCATACGCACGCCCTGGACTATGTCGAGCGAAGAAGTTTGGAATAAAACTCATCGTTTCGGCGGCAAGATGTTTATTTTGGCTGGCCTGCTTATGATAGCGGAAATCTTTTTACCTGTTAGCTGGAAATTACCGATTTTTATAATAATGATGGTAATATTGCTTGCGGGGACGGTTGGCTATTCATACCTCGTTTATCTTCAAGAAAAAAAGAAAAAAGTATAATTTATTTACGGCAGTCAGCTTCACGGATACTCGCAATTTTCTACTGCGGGACTCGCCAGAGATTACTCTGGCTCAGACAGTCCTCGCACGAAAATTGCAAATATCCGTGAAGCTGTTATCTTTAATAAGTATGATAAAAATTGACAGTTTGCAAAATGAAAAAATAAAAAATTTAGTTAAATTGCGCGAGTCCAGCCGGGAGCGTAAAGAGCAGGGCTTATTTTTAATTGAGGGCTGGCGTGAAATAAGTTTAGCCTTAAAAGGCGGTATTGAAATTGAGAATATTTTTTATTGCCAGGATTATATAAAGCAAGAGCTAGAGTTTGACGAAGAAAAATTAATTGAAGTGGCAAAAAAAGTTTTTGCTAAAATAGCTTACCGGGAAAACCCGGACGGATTTTTAGCCGTGGCGAAATCCAGGCAAAAAAAATTAACCGCTATAAAATTAAGCGCTAAGCCGTTAATCATTATTTTAGAAGCCATAGAAAAGCCGGGTAATCTAGGTGCGATTTTACGCACGGCCGACGCGGCCGGAGCCGACGCGGTGATAATTAATGATGCTAATACTGACATCTATAACCCTAATGTCATTCGCGCTAGTCAGGGCACGGTTTTTACCGTGCCAACAGCTTTAAGCACAATCGATGAAACCGTGGAATTTTGCCGCAGTTGGCAAATTAAAATGTTTGCCACCACGCCGGAAGCTAAAAGGGAATACACCGAGGCAAGCTATAATCAGGGTTGCGCCATGGTTATGGGAGCGGAAGACAAAGGGTTGAGCGAAGCTTGGCTTAAAGCCGCGGACGAAAAGATAAAAATAAAAATGAGCGGCAAAATTGATTCGCTTAACGTCTCGGTCAGCACGGCCATAATTTTATTTGAAGCGTTAAGGCAGAGAGCTAAGTAGCAGAAATTTTATTATGTATAACTTAGATTTATGACGTTTAATCCTGAAGGAAAAATTAGAATAATAAAAAAAGAAGAGCGCAAAGAAATTCCCCCGGAATATATTAAAAACGCAGAGAGCGCGCTCCGTAATTTTGTGGCTGTTAAATCGGAAGAGAGAGCGCTTTTTTTAGTTGACAGTAAAACTAACCCCGAGACTCTGGAAATTTTGAAGCAAGCCGTTGATAAAATTGGCTCTGAGTGGCAAGAAATTTTGATAAATGATTATACTAAGCGTGAGGATATTAACAACCTGCTTAAAGAGGTCGAGGTAGTGATAAATGTTACAGGCGAAGGGCATGAAGCTACTGGCGAAGTTTATGACGATATTAAGGAATATGGCAATAGAATGGTTGCCTTATACGAGGCCGAGCCTGATATTTTTTCTAAAAACGGAACGCTTTCAGAAAATTTTCAGGAGTTGCAAGAAAGATTAAACAGAATGGAAGCAGTTTTAAAAGAAGCTGTCGGGTTTCATATAACTTCCCGTTACGGCACAGATTTAAAAGTTGGGTTGCCGTCGTTTCATAGCCGCCGTTGGGCAAAAGAAACCGGGTTAATTGACCAGCCAGGACAATGGGATAATATGCCCAGCGGAGAGGTTTACACCACTCCTCAAGAGAATAATGTTAATGGCATTTTGGTTTTACCAGCTCTTGAAACAGATATTTCTTATGAACAAGGAGTTGATGAATTAGTTAGACTAATAATAAAAGACGGAGTAATTATTAATATTTCCGGCGGGAGATCTGCCGAAAAGATGAGAAAATATTTAGAAAAAAAAGCCGGTAAACAAATTGAAGAAGGCGATAATGTTTGGAATGTTTTTCGGATTTCCGAAATAGGTTTTGGTGCAAACAGCAAAGCTCGTTATATAGTAAAAGAAGAAGATCCTGGAGCTCCGGCGACGCCTACGGTTGAGGCGGAAAAACGTTTTGGCACAATGCACTTGGCTTTTGGAGATTCTAAGCACGGAGAAGAGGGAGTAGAAGGATTAGAAGAAGCAGTTTCCCATCTTGACTTCGTACTCCCCAGAACGGCTTTGACCGTAGAGATGTTTAGAAATGAAAACGATTTTAAAAAAGGAAAAAATGGTAAAAAAATATTTAATGATGGCGGGGTAAATTTTTAAGATAAAGTTTTATACAAAAAAATTGGCATAAGTTAAGTTTTTAAGGCACCTGATAGAGATTGACTTAAAACCTTTAATTTGTTAGGATAATTTTAGTCTCGCCAGAGACTTTTTGTTTATAGTTGGAGCGGTAGCTCAGCTGGTTACCTGCCTGCCGGCAGGCAGGGAGCGCTGCCCCCGTTACGGCGTAATAATACGTATGTATATTATTTATGCTCTTGAATTTATAAATGGTAGAATTTACGTAGGCATGACTAATAATTTAAATCGCAGGATAGAAGAGCATAGAAGAAATAAAACTAAATCAACAAAAAATCGAGGCAAATTTAATGTTATTATAATAGAAGAACAGTCGGAAAGCATTATAGCTAGACAAAGGGAAAAATATTGGAAATCAGGTTGTGGTAAAGAGCGACTTAAAAATTTGGAGCGGTAGCTCAGCTGGTTAGAGCGCTGCCCTGTCACGGCGGAGGTCGCGGGTCCGAGTCCCGTCCGCTCCGCAAAATAAAAAAGAGCCCTTCGGCTCTTTTTTATTTTGTAGAATAGAAAACAGCTAAATCAGAAATTAAAAAAAATGGAAAGTCCGAAGAGGGCGTGGATAAGCGCGGCTATAATAGTGGCAATGGCCAGACGCGGGTGCCATTTAAAGGGGATTACGGCAATGCCTTTAAAATTCAAAGCGCCCACGGTGGCTGTAAATAATAAAAGCGAAAAGGTTAAGATGCCGCCGTACATTATCAGCGGTTTGCCTAATATTAATGTGTAAGCGATATTATGGATCATATTATTTTACGATTATTTCTCCGGTCATAGAAGGATGAAGGGAGCAAAAATATTTAAAAGTTCCGGTTTGATTAAAAGTAAAAGAAAAGCTCTGCCCTTTATTTAAGATTTCGGAGCTAAAGCCGGCGGATTTAATCGCGTGAGGCTCCGGATCATTATTAGCCCAAGTTACGCTCTCGCCTTTTTTAACGTTAAGCGCGCCGGGAGTAAAAGAAAAATTTTCTATATTGACCGCGTTGATATTGCCTTGGGCCGCTGATGGCTCGGTGGTTGTCGGGGCCGGAGCCGTATTAGGCGCGCCGGTTTGATTATTCCCATAAAGGCTGCAGCCGCCGGTAAATAATATGGCGACTAAAATTACCGCTAAACTAATAATTTTTTTCATAAAATTAGTAATTATAAATATTCAGTTAAATTGCTTCGCCCTTTAAACAAAAATAACCCTTGGTCAGTTTATTTTCCGACCAGACCGGACAGGCGCCGCAAATACAGCCTTTATTAACTAGGCTGCAATTTGATTTGCCGGTAGCGCAGTAAAGTTTTTCCTTATTTTCCTTGGCGCAGCTATCGGCCTGGTAAGTCGGGCAGCCGGCGCAAAGGCATTTAGCGAAATTTTCCTTGGTATTAGAAATTTTTGGCATATTCAGTCGTTAGTTGGCGCTATAATCGTATTTCCAGTCAACGGGCTTGCGATCCCTCGCGATTTTAGCTGAATTAATTATATTTTGCGCCAGAAATTTTACCTCTTCCTCGTAACATTTATTGGTTACCAGCGGCTTGTCTTGATAAGTTGAATTACAGACGGAGGACATGGCATATACATAATTAAACGGCGGGAAAATCATGCCGCACCCGTTAAGGTACATATAAAAGCTTGATAGCGCCAATGAGGCGCCCTCTTCATGTCCGGTGATGATAAATCCGGCGGTTTTACCCATAAATCTTTTTAGCATGCCGCTGCCGGGCAGATTATTATCCGCCGTTAACTCAACAAACTTCATATGCTTAATATTCAACTCTTTATCTTTCGGCGTGCCGGGGCTGGCCGGCTTTAAGCTTCCGTCCAAACTGATCGTTCTATCTATAAAAGTTTTCATCAGGGTTGACATAGCGTAATTATTGACCGGCGTGGCAAAAATTATGGCGTCGGCGGAGAGAAGCTTGTCGTATAAAATATTAGTCATATCGTCGCCTTTCGGGGTATTTTTAGGGTAGCAGGAACAATAAAAATGGCATTGGGTATTTACCGTGGAATAGCAGGCTTTGCAATGTTTGATATGATATTTTTTTAATTGGATAAATTCGGTTTTAGCGCCGAAATTCGCGCAAAATTTCAGGCATTTTTTTAATAATTCTCCGGAGCTAGAATCTTCTTGAGACATATCCACAGCATCTCTGGCCGAACCGGAAATGCCCAGGACTTTTATTTTTTTATTCTTTCTTTGGCTTAATTTTTTCGCCTCGGCCATAGTCTCTCGCCGGATTTGTTTAAATCTATTCAAGGTCTTTAAGTCTATGTCTAAAATTTTCATCAATTCTTTATCTTTATATTTTATTTGGTCATTTCTCATATACTTTCATTTTAGCTTATTTCTTCTATTTTTGGAAGATAAAAAAGAAGCCGATAGGCTAAAAATAAGGCGATCTAGTTATTTACCAGAGATTGACTATTTTATGAAAAAAGAATAATATTATGATGACTTTTTGTTCTTATAAATTTTAAAAAGAAAAGGAGAAAAATATCATGCAAGGCGTAGAGAAATCTCATTGTAACGCGGCTATTAGAGCTGTTTTAGCGGCAGCTCGTGCTCTTTGGCAATCGACCGTTGAGGAAGCGCTAAGGCCAATCCTCAAATATGGCAAAAGCGATACTTTAGGCATGGACGCTATGCCCGAAATCACTATTATTGAAACTCTTAGGGATTATGATAGATTCAGCGTGGTCATCACCGAAGAAATCGGCGAAAGTGAAAAAGGCAAACTTAAAAATTATAATGATTATAATGACCATCGCCGTTTTCGCACTTTATTCATAAGTGATCCTACTGACCGATCAGCTCAAATAAAAGAATCTTTAGAAAAAGAGGAAGACAGGAGCCGAACAGTTTTAAGCGTTATAAAAGATCCGCAATTTCAAGAGAAATGGGAAAAAAATTTTGGGAAACCAGTGTGGGTCACTGGCGGTTCCTCGGCCATTACTTGTGTCCGACGAGGGATTCCAATTTTTTCAGTCATCGTTAATTACATTAATCGGCAATTATTTTTGGCATGCAGCGCCGGGTGCTATGTTATTGATTTACCTGATGATATGTCGGAGATTAATTTAGATAAGATTTTAATTACGGGAGAGAAGATTTTTTTTAGTGATACAAGCTCTCATGGCCAAATGAAGCGTTTTGCTACTTTTATGGGCAAAAGAGGTTATGAGGAAAATTTCATTGAAAGCGGATTTATGGATGAAAATGATATTAAGGAGAATCTTTTCTATAAATTTCCCGGAGGGCCTTCACGGGTGCTGTATCTGTCAATTTCACAGTCTAAAGATTTACCGATCGGATTTGTTTTAGCCAATGGGGAAAAGATAACGGAGTGGATCCATTGGTTGCCTTATGTGCGTTTCGCTCGCAAAGAATATGATCAAGGAGAGCCGGCATTGCGCCTGTTTGAGATTTATCAGGACAGGCCATGCACCAAGGAAGGGATTTTAATGTCTACGCCGCCGGCTTACAGTATTTTTAAGCCGGTAGATAATGATGGCCGCATGGTTATCAACGTCGGCCAATTCTCGTCCTTTCAGGATCCGAGCCAAATTCGCTCAACCTTAATTTTAGCTCCAGCTGATAATCAATGGACAAACCGCGTAGTAAACCAGTATGGGTTTCGCCCTATTGAGTTTTTTTCAGAATAACATCTGCTCCGCAGTTAGTTTATGCTAACTGCGGTTTTTTTATTATTTTTACAGGCGTGGCCGGTCGTTAAATTAAAATAATTTGTAAAATTCTTTAATCTCTGCTAAATTCAAGGAGTAATCATAATAATAATAATAAATTATGTCTTTATCTATCGGCATCGTCGGTCTGCCTAACGTCGGCAAGTCAACCTTATTTAACGCTTTGACCAAGAAAAAAGTCGAAGCTTCCAATTATCCCTTTTGCACCATTGATCCGAACGTGGGCGTGGTTAAAGTTCCGGACGAAAGATTGGCCAAACTGGCGATTATCTCAAAGCCTAAGAAAATCATACCGACCTATATTGAATTCGTTGATATTGCCGGCTTGGTTAAGGGCGCGTCAAAAGGCGAGGGCTTAGGCAACCAATTTTTATCCCACATCAGAGAATGCGATGCTATTTTAGAAGTGGTGCGCGAATTTAAAGATGATAATATTATTCATGTCAACGGCAAAATTGACCCCGAAGGCGACCGGGAAACCATCAATCTGGAATTGATTTTTGCCGATTTGGCCATCGTGGAAAAAAGATTGGATAAGGTTGCGCGGGAAGCTAAGAGCGGCGATAAAGAGATGATCGCCTTAAAGGCGCTATTGGAAAAATTAAAAGCCCAGCTTGAAGCCGGCCGAGCCGCGCGCGAGCTTGAATTAACCGATGAAGAAAAAAAAGAAGTTAAGAATTTAGGGCTGTTAACGATTAAGCCGATAATTTACGCTTTGAATATTAAGGATGACCTCACCCCTAACCCTCTCCTTGGCAAGGAGAGGGAGATAAATTGGAGCGGCGGAGTCATTAAAATCAATGCTAAATTAGAAGAAGAAATCGCCGGTTTGCCCGAAGACGAGCAGGCGGAATATATTAAAGAATTAGGCTTAGACCAAAGCGGTTTGGACAAATTAATCAAAGCTTCTTATGAAGCTTTAGGCTTAATAACTTTTTTAACTACCGGTCCGGATGAAACCAGGGCTTGGACGGTTAGCCGGGGCGCTAAAGCGCCGCAGGCGGCCGGAGTAATTCATACGGATTTTACCAAAGGCTTTATCCGCGCCGAAGTTATTAATTGGCAGAAATTTATTGAAGCCGGAAGCGAAGCTAAGGCGCGCGAACTAGGCTGGATCAAGACCGAAGGCAAGGAATATATCGTCCAGGACGGAGATGTTTGTAATTTCCTTATAAATTAACGCGAGACGCTTGTCCACCGAAGCTTTAGCGTAGGCGGAGAGATGTTTGTAATTTTTTGATAAATTAAGTTTATTTTTATAAAAAGAAAAGCCGCCGGGTTTAATTAACTCCGGCGGTTATTTTTTATTTTATTTAAAATTATATTTTTATTTCACCGAATATTAGTTTATTTGCTAACATGCATTCGATGAGAAGCTCTGGCGGAGATGGTGTACTCGCATGGTCGAATATTATTTTATAGGCATCACCGTATTGAGTTGTTTCTATGCGTGAGTTTACTCGCATTGCCTGTGAATTTCTACGTATAGCGTACACTACTTTGCCGGAACGAGAAAGTAATTGAAACTGGCCGTTTTTGTCCACGCGTATTTTATCAATGAACATTCTTTTAGACTGACGAGCTGTTTTAAATTTATAATTCATTTTTTACCTCCTTTTTGTTTTTTTGGTAACCTATAATATCGTTCGCTAAGGCCGATAGTCTTAGCAAGAGTTGGGTCAACTTTCAAGCGCATTCTGTATGCCTCCTCCATTGATGATTGGCCACTAGCCATTATTTTCATACGTTTTCTTGAGATTTCAAACTTTCTAAGATTAAAGCGAATCGGTTCAATTTTTTTCTTGGCCATCTTTATTTCTCCTTTTCATTAGTAAGAAATGAACGTTGGTTTTCGCCTTTCAATTTATTCTATAGTGGTAAGTTCCTGAAAAATATTTTGTAAAAGTGCGATATTATATAAAAAGTATTATTGGGCGTAATCAAAATTATTTATATTTTAGAATTATTTTTTGTTTTTTTAAACCAGCCAACGAGAAATAGCGCCCCTGTTAGAAAAGCAATTCCGGAAATTTGCACGGCCCAGGATAAATAATACCATTCAAAGCCTGCCGTGATAATGGTCGTTAAAATCATAGCGATATAGAAAATTCCCGCGAGGATAAAAGCAATTCCTCCGATAATTTCATACTTCCAAGAGGCCAATAGAATCGCCAATAAGATAAAGGCCGGAATATTATGGATTAACAAGGCTGTTATTGTTTGCCAAAAATTTAATCCGAGTGAAAAAACATCCAATGACATTAACGCTAAAAATATTATGAATAAAATAGCTAATATTCTTGGCGACCAATATAATTTTTTATTAATATTATTTTTCATATTTATATAAAAATTTTAGTTATTTCAGCCGGCTAGCTATATACGAATTTATTTTTTCTTTATTACCAAGACGGAAATTACGATTATCAGCAGGGCCGCGATTGGGCCGCCGATTATAAATTTTGTTTTCGTGGTTCCGGTAGTTTTCGCGACGGCTTCGTCAGTTTTCATTTCATTATTTGCCGCCGGCATAGCCCAAAGCGCGTTGTCCGCTTCAATATCAAATTTGACGGTTTCGCCAAGCCTGCCGATTGCCGCGGTTACCTCTTGCCCGGCCGCGATATCGCGGGATTCGTTATTGGCTTTGGCGGTAAAAGCGACTACCCCCTCAATAACTTTTAGTTTTGTCCCGGCTTCGTTTTCTTCCATTATAAAAGTTGTGCCTTTAATGCCTGCTACGGCTTGGCTTCCGTGAACTTCCATGGTGCCATCTTTAGCCATTTTTTTAACATTAGCCCAGATTCCGCCGAATAATAAACCTATCTTGCTTTGCTTCGGAATGGCGTCAATCACAATTTCTGTTTCCGGGCGCATTTTAAAAGTCGTCATGTCCGGAAAATCAAGATTTACCGTGCTGTCTTCGGCTGTTTTAATATGGCAATGCGCGTAAATAATTCTCCCCGGCTTTAAAACATCCCAGCTGTCAAAATCAGGGGGGCAGGCAATTTCCACCTGGCCGTTGCGATGGCTTATCTTAACGCCCGAATCTTCCAGCGGAGCATCGGGGTCATATTCTTCAGGAACATATTCGTCTTCGGATACGAAAATAGACGGATCGCTCACGGTCATATGGACTTGTACTCCCGGGATACTCAATTCAAAAATACGGCCGTCTTTTAACGGCACGCTGAACGTGAAATCTTCAGCCGTAGTGAACGTCGCTACGCCGTTCGGTCCGCCGGAAAATTTTCCTTTAAGGGTGACATAATCGTAATAGCCTTTTTCATCCGTAGAGATAAAGGCATCATCAACATATGACAGAGAAGACTCTTCGGCCATACTGCCTAAATTATAAAACGTCAGAGTGCCCGGCGTTTCCAGCCCGCTGTAGCCTTGGAGCATAAATGTGCCGTGGGCCACGCCTCTTTTGATTGCAGTGTACGCCGAAGCCGAATTTGCTAAAAACAGGAATGAGATTAAAAAAGCCAAGGAAATTATTATTTTTGTCTTCATAATTTCATATAACGTATCCGCGATAGGCGAAGTTTTAATTTCGCTTATCGCGTGTTAGGCGTTGTATCTGATTGCGATCGCATCAACTCCGCAATCTCATTATTATGCATTCCTCGGGCGACTGCATACTGCAAATATTTGATAGAATTTTCATGCTGCTCGACATCATAGGCGTCAACACCATCTAGGGCGAGAATAACTTCGTAATCATGTTGATATGCGTCTATGGCGGTAGTGCGAACGCATGTCATAGTGTTGATGCCGGTGATAACTAAAGTATCAATATCCAGCCGCCCAAGGAGATTATGTAAACCAGTATTGAAAAAAGCGCTATACCTTTTTTTAATGATTTCATGGTCGTCTTTTTTTCGATGAAGTTCAGGCAAAAGTTGGCAACCTTCGGTTCCCTCAATAGTTGTTGGTTTATTATTTTTTTTGTTGTAAAGAGGCGCATCCGAAAGGTCAGCTTTATATTCTTGACGAACCCAAATAACAGGAACATTCAATTCGTGGGCAACATCAACCAGCTCGTTTACAGAAGCTGCCAACTTTTGCCGGTGTTCTGCAAGCAAACCTTCTTTAAATAAGTCCTGCTGTAAATCAATTATTAAAAGCGCTTTTTTCATACGTGTTTAATGGTAGAGCAATCAGATATTTCGCCCAACAAGTTATATACGAACCTTATTTTTATTTTACCTAATTTTACAACAAAAATCAAGCTAATTTTGTTTTTCTAATATTACTATTTCCCGCCAGACTCTCTGCTCTTCACGGCCGTAAACCATGGTTTCGCGGCTGGTTAATTTTAGAAAAATATTTTTTTGCAGATTGGCCGGAATAGGGTTGACGATTTTTAGGCCAACTATATCGGGGTTGAGAGTTTTTCTTGGAACCGAGTCCGTGAGATTGCTTCGGTCGCTGGCGCTCCCTCGCAATGACAAGTGGTTTACCTTAAACACCGGCCAGATCATAACGATTCGGCCGGCGGGCTTTAAAATTTTTTTAAATTCCTTTAAGCTTTTTGAATAAAGCTGTTCAAGTTCTTTAACTACTTTGGCGATTTCAAATCCGCTATTTTGCGGGCCTAAATATGGCTCGGTGATAATAGCGTTAACCGAATTTGGCGCAATTTTTTTTGAAATTTGAGTTGCATCGGCATTAAAAAGTTTAAAGTTTAAAGTTGAAATTTGAAAGTTAGATTGAATCCAGACAAAATTGGTTTTTGTATCATTTAACGCTCTATTTGAGATGTCCGCGCCGATTATATTCTTAAATCCCATCAGCAGAGCCTCGGTGATAATCGTGCCCGAACCGCAGAACGGATCTAAAATGGTAACCTCACCCCCGCCCTCTCCTTTAGAAGGAGAGGGGGCTAATGCCAGATTTATCATAATCTGCGCCAGCTTAGGCGGCAGCATGCCGGAACGGTCGTCGCGCGCCGGCCGGCCGTAATCGCGGAAGGATAATTCTTTAAACGGCTGGACGGCTATGGTTTTTCCCAGAAATAATTTTTTATTAAATTCAATCATGACGATTTCCACGCCGCGGTCGCTGGTCAATTTGTTTTGTTCTACAACAACGCTGGATAAAGTCGGCTCGCGGCTTATAACCCAGCGGCTGTTTAGGCCCGCCTGCTTAAGCAGTTTTTTAAATTCCATGCCTAAAATTTTTATGTTAATCTTGGCTTTGCCGTAAAAAGAAATGCCAAAATTAAATTTTGACTCGCTTTTTTCCGGCTTGGAAAAACTGGCCATGGATTTTAAAATATCTTTAGGATTGAATGAAAATAACTCGCCATGAACAGCTCCGAATTTTATGACGCCGCCTATTTTTTTAATAATTTTAGCCTTTATTTCTTGGCTAATTTCTAAAATCGCGATATTTTTTTGAACCAATGAAAGTCGGCCATCATGAAAAATGGCCGCCAGTTCAGCCAGGGAAAGAGTCGGGTTAGAGCCTAAAATGAAGAAATATTTCATATTTTTCGTATTTGATTAAACCTTAGCATAAGAATTAAACCCTTGCAATTTTAAAAAAGCTGTGTTAAGGTGTAAATACAAATTAATATTATTTAACCTTTCCCACGCTCGCTTCGCGGGCAGTCCGGATAATTCCGGACTAAAGGTATTCTCAATCCCATGATTGGCTTTTAAGCCGCGAGAATATCTTGGGATTTTTTAGTAAAATTTATGTCAAAAGTAAAATCAGGCGAGACGCCTCATTACGAATTGCTCTACATAATTTCCAACAAGTTCAGCGAAGACGAGGTAAAACCAATTATAGCCAAAGTAAATTCTTTGATTGTAAATAATCAGGGAAAAATAACTTTGGCTGAAGATTTGGGCAAAAAAAGATTGTCTTATCCGATTAAAGGCTTCCGCTACGGCTATTATCTTTTAGCCGAGTTTGATTTGGCCGGAGAAAATTTAATTAATGTTGACCGCGCTTTGCGCCTGATGAATGAAGTTTTAAGGCATCAGATTATTACCAAGACGGTAAAAACCGCGGAGCAGATTGCCCAGGATAAAAAAATTGCCGAGAAAATCGCGGCCAGGAACCTTAAAGAAGAAAAAGAGGTTAAAGAGAAAATTAAAGAAACGGATAAAGAAAAAGTTGATTTAAAAGATTTGGATGAAAAGCTTGATAAAATTTTAGAAACCGACGATTTATTATAAAGCTTTAAAAACTTTTTTAGAAAAAGTTTTTAATATTTTCAAAAAATATAAAGTATCAAATTAAAATTTAATAGCGGGCAAAGCCCTACTGCCATTAAATTTTAATTTGATAAAAAATTATTATAATTAATTCTCCCGCCGCTTTTTGCGTTCGGGACCCCGCTTGTTCGGGATAAATTATTTACGGTTATCCGCCGATAAAAGGCGGAAGCCTAAAAAGCAAATTTATGAATTTAAACAAAGCCATGGTCATTGGCAATTTGACCCGAGACCCGGAAATTAGAACTACGCCAACCGGGCAGACGGTAGCTTCGTTTTCCGTCGCTACCAATTACGTTTGGACCGATCAATCAGGGCAAAAAAGGGATAAAGCGGAGTTCCATAACATTGTCGCCTGGAGAAGACTGGCTGAAATTTGCGGCCAATATTTAAAAAAAGGCTCAAAAATTTACCTTGAAGGCAGAATGCAGACTCTCGATTGGGTCGGCCAGGACGGAGTTAAGCGCTACCGCATGGAGATTATCGCCGAGAATATGATTATGTTGGATCGCGCCGGCGCTGGCAGTTCAATCAACCGCTCGGAAGAAGCGCCGCTGCCAAGCGAACCGGTAATTGATGTTGAAGAAGCCGTCGGCATGGGCGAGAGAAAAGAGAGCGAAGAAGAAATTAGAGTTGAAAATATACCATTTTAATAACATGAAATAGAATAATTTATATGGAAGATGCAATAAAAAAAGAAAAAAAATGCCATTTTTGCGCGAATAACGTCAAAGATATTGATTATAAAGACGCTAATTTACTGCGCCGTTTTATAAATTCTTATGGTAAGATTTTACCCAAGAAAAGAACCGGCACCTGCTCAAAACATCAGCGCAAATTAGCAATTTCTATTAAGCGCGCGCGAGTTATGGCCATTTTGCCGTTCACTAATAAATAAAGTTTTATGCTAAGCTTAAATGAAATTAAAATTGGCGCTTTGCTTAAAATTGCCGATGAGCCTTACGCGGTTATTAAAGCCGATCATCATAAGATGGGGCGGGGCGGGGCGGTTTTAAAGACTAAATTAAAAAATTTGCTTAATGGCAATGTTATAGAAAAAACTTTTCAAGGCAATGATAAGGCCGAAGAAGCCGAGACCGAAACCAACCAAGCGAATTATTTATATAAAACCGACGCCGAGGCTTGTTTTATGAATAATGAAAGTTTTGAGCAGTTTAATTTGCCTTTAGAGCAGATCGGCGGCAAGATGAAATTTTTAAAAGAAAGCACGGATGTTGACATATTATATTTTCAAGGCAATCCGGTTTCTTTAAAATTGCCCATCAAAATTTCCCTTAAGGTAACTAGCTCGCCTCCGGGGGTTAAAGGCAATTCGGCCGGCAATGTCACTAAAACGGTTCAGCTTGAAACCGGAGCGCAAATTAACGCGCCTATGTTCATAAACGAAGGCGATATGGTAATTGTGAACACTGATACTGGAGAATATGTCAGCCGGGCGTAAGATTTAAATAATGGATTTTAAAAAACAGAGGTTTAATTACCTCTGTTTTTTGTTAACTATATGAGTTTTTATAACTGTTAATTTTTTAGGCTTCAACTTCCCGCGCTTCTACTTCAGATAAAATACGTTTTCTGATTTCTTTCATTAATTTTTTGTCAGCTCGCAAAAATCTTTTGGCGTTTTCCCGGCCGACGCCTAATTTTATGTCGCCATAGCTATAAGAATTGCCTGATTTATTTACAACATTGTTAACGACGCCGGTATCCAATAAATCGCCGGAGATAGAAATGCCTTCATTATACATAATATCAAATTCACAAGCGCGAAACGGCGCGGCTACTTTATTTTTAACCACCTTAGCTTTAACACGATTGCCGATAATTTTATCGCCTTGCTTAATCTGGGCCGCCCGCCTGACTTCAATCCTGACCGAAGAATAAAATTTTAAAGCCGTGCCGCCGGTCGTGGTTTCCGGGTTACCGAAAAAGACGCCGATTTTCATCCTAATTTGATTGATGAAAATAACCACGGTTTTAGTTTTGGAAATGGTGCCGGTTAATTTGCGCAAAGCCTGACTCATTAACCTAGCCTGGAGCCCCATATGAGAATCACCCATATCGCCTTCAATTTCTTTTTGCGGCACTAAAGCGGCGACAGAATCAACCACCACGACATCAACCGCGTTGGAGCGGACTAAAGTTTCCAATATTTCCAAGGCCTGTTCGCCTGTGTCAGGCTGGCTGATTAGCATTTCTTTGACGTTGATGCCTATTTTTGCCGCATATTCCGGATCTAAGGCATGCTCGGCGTCAATAAAAGCGGCGATACCGCCAAGTTTCTGGACTTCGGCGATAATATGCTGGGCTAAAGTGGTTTTGCCCGAAGCTTCCGGGCCGAAGATCTCAATAATCCGGCCGCGCGGCACGCCGTTTATGCCTAAAGCAATATCTAAAGATAAACAGCCGGTAGGTACGGCATCAACGTCAGATTTTCTGGCGTCGCCAAATCTCATAATCGCGCCTTCGCCGTATTTTTCTTTGATTTGCTCTATGGCAGTCTCGGCCGCCTGCATTTTTTCTTCAGCTTCGCTTTTGTCTTTGTCAGCCTTAATTTTAGTTTCCATATTAATGATTAATTTAATAAATTAAAAGAGGTACAAAACCCCCTATTATCTATATAATAGACTATTTTAAATCGGTTGGCAATAAAGTAATAATTTTTGTCATTTAACCAAGACCTGCCTAATGACAGTGCTGCCGCGGCCCTGCTTTTTGTTGGCGGTTATGGTTATAATATTAATGCCATTTTTTAGGCTGATAGTCTGGGAAAAGCCGCCGTTTTTATCGGTTAAGACGGTTTGGCCGTTAATTGTTAAGCTGGCTTCGGCTTCAGTTTGGCCGGTGATTTGCAAAGAAGTTTGGCCGGTGATTAAATCGGCCGCCGGACTATTTATAATTAGCAACGGGGGCGAGATTATTTTATTAACGCGGTAGCCCAGATAAATAAAGCAAACGCAGATAATTAAAAAAATTAAAACGTTCTTTAAAATTTTAGGCATGGCTAAAAGATAGCGTTTTTTTACAACCTGTTTTGAAAATAATTCTTTTTGCCTTTTAGGCTCGATGATGTTAGTTTCAGTTTCGTAATCCTCGGCCAGTTTTTTATAGTCCAAGCCTAAAAAAAGCGCGTATTCGCGCAAAAAGTTCTTTCCGTAAACTCCGTGAGGCAGTTGATCGTATTCGCCTTTTTCCAAAGCAGTTAAATATTTTTCGTTGATGTTTAATTTTTTAGCAATTTGGGAGAGCTTTAGTTTTTTGGCTTGCCGGGCGCTTCTTAGTTGTTCGGAAACCATCTCGGAGTCCAGATAGATTTTATTGGATTTAAATAGAGACATTGGTTGTTTATTTAAACCATCCAGACGTGAACCAATTTGAACCAGTTATACCTAAAGACTTAAAAATAAAATATATAATGGTATAGCTGGTAAAAACGATAGCTAGGCCGATAACCGCGCCGATTAAAGTCTGCTTGCCTCGAGCTACCATTTCGGCTTTGCCTCCGGAAAGCATCATCATCAGTCCGCCGGCCACAAAAGCCAAAAGCGATAGCGAGCCGACAATGCCTAAAATAATACCGGAAATACTGACTGCAATTCTAGTAAAATCATTTAGCTGGCAATTACCAGAATCAATACAGCCTTCACTGTATTTTGTTTTATCTAAAAGCGACTCAGCATTTACAGTTAAAATGCCGATAGCAAAAACATTGATCAGCAGCAAAAGTATAATAGAAATTTTAAAAATGTTTTTCATTCATTTTTTTGTCATTGCGAGCTTCTGCAAGAAGCGAAGCCCGCCCGCCGCGCAAGCCAGCTTGCTGACGTTGCGGGCGCGGCAATCTCGCGAATGACTTATTAAATTATAGTTGCTATATTTTATAAATGAATATGTCTGTGAGATTGCTTCGTCGCCCCGCCAAGGCGGGGCTTCTCGCAATGACAATGGTTATTATTGGCTGGCTGGCGCATTAACCGTCTGCCCGACTTTACTAACGGCTAAGTTAATGGCATTTTCTATTTTATCTTGGGCTGATACTACCGTGTCAACCATATCGGAGAATATTTTTTCCATAGCGTTTGAATCAGCGCCTTTATACCAGCTTTTAGCCGTTAGAACTTGCTCGGTAAAAACGCCGATATCCAAATCGTCAATTTGCTCATTTACCAGAGCGCGCAAAGCCGTAGGTTTTTTAGCTTTAGCCAGATAAGTTTTAGCTTGATCGGCCTTAGTTTCAAACTGAACAAAATCCCAGGCTTCATTAGCGTATTTGCTTTTGCTGGAAACGGTTTCCAGCCAATAATTGGCGAAATTAACCGGCGTATTGCCTTCAATCTGCGGCAGTTTGGTTATGCCGAAATTAAGTTTTGGAGCTTGCGCTTTTATAGTCGGCAAATGGTAGGCATAGCCGAACATAATGCCTAATTTTCCTTGGGCGAACATATTTAGGGAATTATCAAGATTTTTATTCCAAGCATAAACTTCTTTAGCCGGATTGGCAAAATCAGAATAAAAGCGTAGCGCTTCCAGCCCGGGATTGTATTTTTGGTCTTTAAAAGTTTCCGGGATTTTATTAAACAGCACTTGACCACTATCATCCATCATTACCGCTCCGTTCTGCATCATTAAAATTGATAAAATATCACTAGAGCGTTCAATATTATTTGTGCCGCCTAGCCCAGCGCCTGATTGGATAAGTTCTCCCTTATCATTTTGTTTAGTCATTTTTTTAACGTCTTGCTGAAATTCATTATTCCAATAAGTTGGCGGTTCGGCTATGCCGGCGTTATTAAATAAGTCTTTATTGTAATACATAGCCAAAGTGTCAACGGATAGCGGCAAGCCGTAAATTTTGTCTTCGTATTGTTTAGTTTTTTCGTCTAAAGCCGAAACGACCGCGTCTTTATAAACCGCGTCAACGAAATTATTTTTCAGGTCATTTAGACTCAAGCTTTTAGTAGTTCTTAATTCCGGAATAACTTCTTTTTTTATGGTGCCGCGGACTATAGGGTAGGCCATAGTGATAGTCGCCGGCATAGGCGTGATTTTACTTAAATATTTTTTTGTCCAGGTATTATGGATGGAAAAAATATCCGGCCCGCGGTCTTCGGCTAAAGCGTTTATAAGCTCGCTTTCATATTCGCTATAGCGCAATTTACGGTAATTTATGGTGATAAAAGGGTGCAGTTTTTTATAAGTGGCCAAAATTTCCTCAAAAGCGTCTTCGCCGTCATAAACCCGCCAATAAGTAAGTGTAATCGGCTTCATGGCTTCCTGAGTTTGCTTATTGACCAGCGCGCAGCCGAAGCCGGAAGTCATTATGAAAATAAAGACAAGAGATAAAATAATAATTTTTTTATTTATATTTTTCATAAATTTTATTAGAAGTTCAAAATGTAAAAATAAAAATGCAAAATGACAATGTAAAATTAAAAATAAATTTTTGATTAAACTGAGTTAATAACTAAGAATATTATAACATAAATAACATTATTTTAAAATACTCCGTGCCTTATTCTATTCTCGGCCGATACTGCAACGCTTCGGCGATATGAGGCGTTAGAATATTTTTTTCACCGGCTAGATCGGCGATAGTCCGGGCCAGTTTAAGCACGCGAAAATAGCCTCTGGCCGATAGGTGCATCTGGTCAACAGCCTGATGCAGTAGATTAGTTGAAGTATTGTCAACTCGGCAAAAACGTTTAACCGCTTCCGGCGTCATTTCCGAATTGGTTATGAAATTAGTGTCCATAAAACGTTGATTTTGCAATATTCTGGCGCTTTCCACCCGTTTTTTTATGACCGCCGACCCCTCGCTGTTTATGTCCGAAGCCAGTTTATCAAATTTTATTCTCGGCACTTCAATATGCAAATCAATCCGGTCTAAAATTGGGCCGGAAATTTTTTTCTTGTAGTTAATTATCTGCGTCGAAGAACAGACGCAATTTTTTTCTCGGTCGCCCATATAGCCGCAGGGGCAGGGGTTGGAAGCGGCCACTAAAATGAATTTTGCCGGGAAGCTTAAGTTGCTGGCGGCGCGGCTGACATGAATAGAGCCGTCCTCTAAGGGCTGTCTTAAATTTTCCAGCACTTGGCGCGTAAATTCGGCGAACTCATCTAAAAATAAAACGCCGCGATGGGCTAAAGAAATTTCTCCGGGCCGCGGCCAGGTGCCGCCGCCGACTAAAGCCACTCCCGAAGCCGTATGATGGGGCGCCCTAAACGGCCGCGAAGTCATTAGGGCGGTTTCGGCCGGCAATTCTCCGGCTACACTGTAAATTTTAGTTATTTCTAAAGCCTCTTTTAAGGATAAATTCGGCAAGATTGAAGGCATGGTGCGGGCAATCAGGGTTTTACCAGACCCGGGCGGGCCGCTCATTAAGACGTTATGCGCTCCGGCGGCCGAGATTTCCATAGCCCGCTTAACATGTTCCTGGCCTTTAATATAGGCCATGTCAAAATCAATTTTAGCGTTGGTAAAATTAAATTCCGTGTAAGGCGCGCCGGGTATCGGCGCATTGCCTTCTAAGTGGGCGATCAGCCCGGTTAAATTATTGACCGGTATGACCTCAAGGTCTTTAACCAGCTTAGCTTCAGCCGCATTGGCCGCTGGCACAAACATGGCGGTTAGGTCTTTGCTTTTAGCTTTGATGGCGATGGGCAAGATGCCGTTAACCGGCCTAAGCTCGCCGTTTAAAGCCAGCTCGCCCACGAATAAAAAGCCGGAAAAATCTTCGCAGTTTATTTTTTTAGTGGCGGCTAAAATACTGATGGCAATAGGCAGGTCATAGCTCGGGCCTTGCTTTCTTAAGTCTGCCGGCGCTAAGTTCACCGTGACTTTTCTTTTTGGGAAATACAGCCCGGAATTTTTTATCGCGCTTCTGACCCGTTCGCGCGATTCGGAAACCGCCGTGTCCGGCAAGCCGACAATTATAAAAGCTCCTAGAGGATTGTTGGAAATATCAGCTTCAACTTGAACTAGCTCGGCGTCAAGTCCGACTACGGCGGCAGAGAGAATTTTTGAAGACATAAATTATAATGTCATCGCAAGCTCCGCGCAATGACAAAAAGGCTAATTTTTTACCACCATTTTAACTTCGTCCAGCTTAATGCTTAATAATTTTGACACGCCGCTTTCTTCCATAGTAACGCCGTAAAGAACATTGGCGCGGCGCATGGAAGCGCGGTTATGAGTAATTACTATGAATTGAGTTTTATGCGATAGGTCGTCTAAAATTTTAGCGAGGCGTTCCGAGTTGGCTTCATCAAGCGACGCGTCAACCTCGTCTAAGACTACGAAAGGCGCCGGATTACAGCTAATAATAGCGCAGATTAGGCCGATAGCGGTTAAAGCTCTTTCGCCGCCGGACAGCATAGTAATAGCTTTTATTTTTTTTCCCGGAGGCGTGGCTAAAATTTCAATGCCGGCCAAACCGGTAGCGTTATATTTTTGCAAATATTTTATCCGTTTTAAATTAGCCGCGAATTTATCTTCAATCCGCTCGGCCTCGGCCGCCGGCTCGATTATATTGTTTTCATTTTTCTCGCCGTGGTTATTTTCAGGTTTATTCTCAGACAATTCTTCGGTCAAAACTTTGACGATTTTAGCCGTGCCGCCGTTAAAGAGAATTTTAAAATACTCTTCAAATTTCACGGAAATATTTTTAAATTCTTTATCAAACCTTTCTTTAATAATAGCGTCGAGCTCTTTAATTATTTTTTCCAGCGAGCCGACGGCGCTATTTAAATCATGGGTTTGATTTTCCAGATAATCAAAACGCTCTTTAGTTTCGTTATATTCTTTTTCAATTTCCGGATCAATTCCGCCGATTTGGTCGATCTGCCTTTTGAGCGAATTAATTTTTTCCAAAGCTGTTTCAATATTAACCGGTTCATTAACGATTTTATCCATGATTTCTTTTAAATTGCCGTAATTATTTCTAATTTCAATTTCTAAATCTTCCAGCTTCGTTTCAAACCTCGTAGAATTTATTTTTAATTCATTAAGCTCGCGGCTTAAATCATTTATTTCATTTTGCAGATTTTGCAGATTTTTCTGCAATGAAAAAAGCTTGGCTCTTTGTTCATTTTCTTTAGCGTTGAATGAGTTCAGCTTTTCTTTAACAATGTTAATTTTTAATTCTAATTCTTCAATCTTGTTTTTTATGTTACCCTGCTCTTTTTTATTGTCGTTTAAATTGGCCGCGCCTTTATTTGATTTAAGCTTGTTATTGATGCTGTTGAGTTCAGCCTCCAGCTGATCTTTTCTTTCTTTTATTAGTTTAACCCTTTCCGATCTCGCGGAAATGCGGAAACTGCTTTCATTGATTTTCGCCATAATAGCTTCTTTGTCGCCGGTTAAGGCCATTAAATTTTTTTGCGCTTGTTCTAAATTTTCTTTTTCTAAAATATCTCCGGAAAGATCTAAAATTAATTTAATTTTTTCACGGGTTTGCGCTATTATTGTTTTAATATTAGCCAAATTGTCCATATTAAAAATTTCATCTAATAATTTTTTTAAATTTTTTAATTCTTGGCTGATTTTTTCCATGCCTTCTCCGCTAAGGCTGGAGCCATGCTTTAAGAGTTCGTCGTTAAGCCGGTTAATTTTTAAATTTATCGCTTCTTTGTCTTTTTCCAGATCAATTAAAATTTTCTTTTCCTGCTCAACATTTTTTTCCAAGCCTAAAGCTTCTTCGCTTAATTTTTTAATTTCTTTCTCTATTTCCGAACTTTTATTAATCAGCCAGGACAAATCAAATTGGCCGCTAGCCTCAAGCTTAACTTCCAATTCAGCTTCTAATTTAGCCAGCTGTTTGGTTAAAATTTCTTTTTGGCCCAAGAATTCACTTAATTCTTTTTGCCAGCCGTTGAATTCATCGCTATTTTGATTTTGTTTTTCCAGCTGGCTTAATTCGCGGCTTAAAGACGAGCTTTTCTTTTCTTTTTCCAGCCTAACGCGCTCAAGGTTTAAAAATTTATTATTGTAATCGCTGAATTTAGAGTTAATTTCATGCCAGATTTTACTGTAATAATTTTTTTGCGATTCTTTCAGTTCAGCTTCAATCTCGCCGCGTTTTTTTAATTTATTGACTTGCCTAGTTAAGCTTTTGAGCCTCGGCTCAATTTCCGACAGCAGCATTGAGGCCTGGTTTAAATTTTCGTAGCTCCTTATTAATTTATTAAGCGAGTCGTCGCGTTTAATTTGAAATTGCTTGACGCCGGTGGCTTCATCAAAAAATTCTTTCCTTTCGGAAAGCGTAGTGTTTAAAAAGCCCTCAACCATGCCCTGGCCGATAACGCTGTAGGTTTTTTGGCCGAAATTTGATTTGGCTAAAAGTATTTGCACGTCGCTTAAGCGGACGCGAGCCTGGTTAATTAAATATTCGCTTTCACCGTCGCGGTAGATGCGGCGGGTTAAAATTACCTGCGAATAGTCTATTGGCGCTTTATGGTCTTCGTTATTCAGGAAAAGAGAAACTTCGGCCATGCTTAGTTTGCCTTTTTTATCCGAGCCGGAAAAAATTATATCTTCGCTTTTTTTGCCGCGCAAAGTTTTCATGCTTTGCTCGCCCAAAGCCCAGCGCACCGCGTCGGCGATATTGGATTTGCCCGAGCCGTTAGGCCCGACGATTGAGGTCAGGCCGCGCTGGCTTCCCGTCAGTATGCCGGGGAAAGTTAAAGTATTTTTATTGGCGAATGATTTAAAGCCTTGAATTTCCAATTTTTCTAAAAACATAAATATTTAAAGCCCTCTTTAATTAAAGAGGGTGAGGGTGATTTATAGTTTTATTATACAATATTTTATTTAAATAAAAAAGCTGGCAGAAATGATTATGGTTTCTGCCAGCAAAACATTAGATGAAATAGCAACCGCGCATGGTTGAATTTGCCCTAAAGGGCACGTTTGGCCGCGGTTTAAATTTTTAGGATCACCTCCTTTGCCAAGTCAGAACCAGGTTATTAAATCGCGCGCGCATACTCATGGCAGGTTTCCTCCTTTCTTAAGGTACTTTTAGCCGCCGGTGTAATAGATTTTATTTTTGGCGACCCCCAAACTAGCAAGCCAATCTTCAATTCTCCCAGTTTTTTAGCATCATCAATTCGGTTCTTCTTAATTAAGGTTTGCAAAGCGTTTATTTCGCCAGATGTCCATTTACTTTTTTTGCCCTGAAGCAGAATAAAAAGGAAAAACTGGGATTCTTCTGGGGTTAAGGTATCAAATACTTGATGAAAACACCAATGGAATTTTCCGCTAAATCTTTTTTTATTTTCCTTAGTGTCTTTACCTCCCCGGCTTTTTGCCACTAAATGATGATTTCCTTGTTCGCTCCAGCCTTTTTTATAGCCGGGCGGTTTTTTTCTCCTTGGAAAACCTTTGTCGCGCTTTCTTTTTCTAGACATTTCATGCCTCCCCAGGAAATGTTTGATAGTTAATAATAAATGCAATGGTAATTATATTATAGTATAAATAGCCGATGTTAGAAAGTGGATAGTTATAACAAAAAACACCGCCTCTAGAGTTCTGGCGGTGTTTTTCCCCATGCTTGCCTTACCAAATAGATGATAAAGCAGGAAAGGGAGCTGTGTTAATTAGGCAGTATTTCTGTTTTTTTATTCTTCTTGGCTGTTTAATTAACACAGCTTTTATATGTTGTTATGACATATATTTTTTAGTCCTCCTAGTTTATTGTTTTTGTTAAAGTGCGATGATTGCGGTATATATTTGTTTTAACCGCAGTTTATATAAATATATTTAATGTTTTATCTGGATGACAAATCTATTTGGCCGGTTTTTCCCAAATAATAAATATTTTGGTTGGCTTGCGCTTTATTCGCCTCTACCGAATTAAAAATAAAATTAAGAATAAAGGCGCTCACGATTACAATAAAAAAAGCAATGGACAAGCTTATTAAAAGTCCAGACCAGCTGAACTCCTGCTCCATTGCTTTCTTTTTTATCGTATTGTAGTTTTTCCAGCCAATATGCTCTAAATTAAAACAATTGGCCTGATTTTTTGCTAATGACATTTTGTTTTTGTTTTTACTTGTCCGCCGTAGCTTTAGGCGCAGGCGGATTTTTTTAGATAATATAATTTTGTATTATCTAATATAATTGTAGCAAAAATTTTGTATTTTGTCAAGGCGGATAAAAAATTTTATTTTTTTGCGTTAGCTAATTTTTTGTAAAGTTTTAAATATTCTTTAGCTGATTTTTTCCAAGAAAAATCTTTCCGCATACCGTTAAGCTGAAGTTGGCGCCAGGTTTTCGGTTGATCGTAATAAATTTTTAAGGCCCGCCATAAAGTCTTATATAATTTTTCGCCGGAATATTTTTTAAAACTAAAACCAGTTTTGCCGTTAACTGTATCGGCCAGGCCGCCGGTAGCGCGGACTAATGGCACCGTGCCGTAGCGCATGGCGATCATCTGGCCAAGGCCGCAAGGCTCAAAACGGGACGGCATTAAAAAAATGTCGGCGCCGGCGTAAATTAAGTGGGCTAATTTTTCGTCAAATTTAATTTGGGCGCTGAATTGGCTCGGAAATTTTTTTGCTAAAGCTAAAAGCTGTTGTTCAAGTTCCGGTTGGCCGGTGCCTAAAAAAACAAATTGGCAATTTAACCGGCTGAAATTTTCCGTAATTAAATCCAAGCCCTTCTGCCAAACTAAACGGGAGATTAAGCCGATTAAAGCGATGTTTTTATCTATCGGCAAGCCCAGCTGTTTTTGTAGGGCCAGCTTATTGGCGGTTTTTTTATCTAAATTTTTCAGCGAATATTTTTGGCTGATTAAATTATCGGTCGCCGGGTTAAAAAATCCGGTATCAATGCCATTTAAAATGCCGTAAAGATCGCTTTTTCTTTTTTTAAGAATTTTTTCCAAATTAGCGCCTTGATAATGTCCGAGAATTTCCTTGGCATAAGTTGGGCTTACCGTATTTACCAAATCAGAGCCTAAAACTCCCTGAACCATAAAATTTATGTCGTTGTTTCCGGCGTCAACCTTAATAATGGCTAAGTTTCGGTCAATTTTTGCATAGCCGACTATCTCCGGCTTGGCTTTGCCTTGGCTAGCCAGATTATGAATAGTATAAAGAGTTTTGGTTTTAGCAAAAAAATTGTTTTGCCGGTTAAGGGTTTTAATAAAATCAGCGGTTAGACCAGTATGCCAGTCATTAGCGTGAATAACATCCGGCTTAAAATTCAATTTTTTAGCCGTGGTTAGGGCGGCGCGGGTAAAAAAGGTGAATCGTTTTAAGTCGTCGGGCCGGTTGGCAGGCTTGCCTAAATATATTTTTTTAAAATTGAAAAAATTATGCTTTATTAAATAGACAGAAATTTTTGTTCCGGGCAGACTAGTTTGCCAGACGTCAATGGTTTCATTTTTATCGCCGGTCGGCACGGCTAATCGGTTAATAATTTTTTTAGTCGGATATTTTTTTTGGTTAATTAAGCCGTAAAAAGGCAAGCAGATTCTTATATCCACGCCTAATTTAATCAGGGCTTGAGGCAAAGCGCCGGCCACGTCGCCCAGACCGCCGACCTTAGCTAAGGGCGCGACTTCGGCCGAGAGAAACAAAATTTTTATTTTAGATTTTTTTGGCATCAGATTTTTATTTCGTTATTTAGATAATGATAGGCTAAAAGAAACATGCCGGCGTTCCAGGACTGGCCGGCCATACCCATAGGCTTGCCGGTCGAGCCATGAAACCATTCATTGAATTGCCAATTATTTATGCTATTGGCGTAAGCGACTTTTTTTAATTCTTGCCAGGCTTTATCCGGGTTGACGTTTTTATAAATAAGCATCGGCCAGAAACAGCCGATGAACGGCCAAATTCCGCCATTATGATATTGTTCCGGAAAATTTTGTTTATGTTCTAGCATATACGGCCGCCACAGTTTGCTATTTTCTTTAATTGAGTTAAAACAGGATTTAATAGGGAAAGGTGAATTATTTTTTTCTTTTTGCAAGTAAGCTATAATTTCAGCTTTTAAAATTTTATCCGGCAGATCAAAGAGGCAAGCGATCAGATTAGCATAAACATCAGTCTCTTCGCCCCAAAAAGAGTAATTAACAAAACTAAGATAATGAGGTAATTTTTTCCGGCCGTTTTTTATATAGTTAATTAATTTCTTAGCGCGATGATTTTCATTAAAATAGTTTAAGGGTATTTTTTGCCAAGGATAAAAAAGAAAATTAAAATTTTTCTTTGTTTTATCAGCGTTTTTTAATTTATATGATTTTTTTACCCAAAACCATAAGGCATTGGAGTAAAGGGTATAGCCGGATCTAGGCATGATATCCGCCCAATCGCTAGCTTCGTTTTGCTGTAAAAGATAAAATTTTTGATGTTCTTGCGCTTTCAGCCATAAAATTGCTTTAGCTATATTTTGCTTTAGCTGATTTTTAAATAGTAATTTTTTACCAGAATATTTATCAAAAAATTTGACGGCGATTAACCACCATAAAGTCGCGTCAATACAGCCTAAGTACCAAAAATCAGCGGTTTTAGTTTCCGGCTTGATATAATTAGGGATTTGGCCATTATTAGCCTGATAAACGGCTAGATTTTTTAAGCTTTTTTCCGCAATAGTGATTAATTTAGAGTTTTTGCTGGCCACCAGGCCTAAAGAGCAGATCGCGGCATCTCGGCCGAAGATGCTTAAATAACTTCTTCGTTTAGCTCTACCCGACGGCGCGCTGGCTAAAATACCAAAGCGATTGGAGTTGTTTAAAAGTAAAGCAATGGATTTTTTATAGCATTCTTCTATTGTTTTATTAGCTATTTTATTTCGCCGATCCATTTAAGTATTTTATTAGTTAAATTATTATCAGGCAGTTTTTTAGTTTCTATTATTAAGTAAGGCAAGTTAGTTTTTTTAACTTCTTTCAGATATTCTTTTTGCTGTTTTATATACCAATCCGGCTTGCGTAAAATTCGTTTATAATGCGGGCAAAGTTTTAAGCGGTCATTAATTCTCGCTTTAATTATTTTTTTATCAGGCGGCAGAGTTATTAAAATTATTTTAAACCCAAGTTTTTTTAATTGTTTCTCTATATTTATATAATTTATTTCTTTTTGACGGTGCAGGCGATTATAAACAATGTCTGATAAATGAAATTTTTCTACCAATAGGTTGTTGTCTTTTAATTCAGTAAAAATTTTTAGGTATGACTCAATAATTGGTTTGCCGTGGCGAGATCCGTAAACGCCGACATCACAGTTAAACCAATGGCAGCCGTCCAAAAGATAGCCGCTTTTATTGTATTCTACTTCAAGCCGGTCATAAATTTCGGACATCAGCCAGCTTTTTCCGGCCAGCTCGGCTCCTTCAAAAATTAGATGGTGTGGTTTCATCTTGTCAGCCGATTATTTTTTTAATATCGGTTAAGTAATTAGAGTCAATTTTAAAATAATTATAGCAGCTATTCAGGCCGGCCGGCGCTGGTTCAAAACGATGGAAATCAGAGCCACCGGTCATAATTAATTTATATTCTCTGGCTAAGCGCCCTAGATGCATAACCGCGCCCAGGGAATGGTGCGGCGTAAGAATTTCCAGGCCGTCTAAGCCGAGCCGCTTAATGCTAGCAATAAATTTCCTATCAAGATGCGCATGCTTGCCCGGGTGGTTTAAAATTAATTGTCCGCCGATGGTTTTTTTTAATTTTAAAATTTGTTTCAGCCCGATATAGCTTTCGCTGATTCTAGCGAAGGCCGGGTTTTTAAAAATTTTAATTAATATTTCGTCTTGGCTGGGGCTGGCGATTTTTAATTTTTTGACGATTAGTTTTTTATTGGCCGGTATTTCAGAAATGCAGTCAATCAGGCGGTTAAGCGGAATATAGTGGTTAAATTTATCCAAGAGACGGCTTTCGTCAATTTTAAAGCCGCGCCGTTTCAATTTTATTAAAGCGTTTCTTATCTGCCGGCGGCGCCTGGCTTGGCTCTCTCTTAAAAGATTATGCAGGCCTGGGTCGCGCAAATCAAAATTATACCATAAGAGGTTAAATTTTTTATGTCCCAATTTAACATAAAGCTCAACTCCGGGAATAGTTTTAATTTTTTTCTTTTCACAAGCCCGCCTGAATTCATCAAGTCCGCCGACCGTGTTATGGTCGGTTAAGGAGGCGATTTTTATATTATTAGCCGACAAAAAATCAGCCAATTGGCTAGGCGTTAAATAGCCGTCGGAATAAGTTGAGTGGACCTGCAAGTCAATTAGCATAAGATTAAATTTTAATGTCTAATTTTAAATTTTGGCTGATTTTTATCAAGAGCCCATGGGCGCGCTCCGGCTCGGCCCTGTCTTTCAAGAGGAAAAAAATCGCCGTGCGCAAAGCAGTCCAATTATAATAGTTGTTAATTCTTTTTTGCAGATTATCATCTAAGGTTATTTTAGCATTTTTTAAGTAACTATTTAAGAAAAGCTGTTTAATTTTTTCTACCTCTAGCTGATTGTCTATTTTACGAAGCATCATAAATTCCAGCTGCTGCAAAAAGGCTCCTAGGTCGCGGGCATAATCAGCCAGGCAGATGTCGGTAAAATCTATGACGCCGATTTTATTTTTATCAATAATAATAACATTTTCCGGATGGGCATCGCCATGGATCAGCCAGCGCCGCTCGGTAGACGAAAAAAAATCTTTTTCTTTTTGGTTTATTGTTTCGTAAGCCCGGCGGCAAATTTCAAAATAGCGCGGTTCTTGAGATTGCACTTTAGCTATGGCGTAGGCCATGCCCGGGATGATAGTTTCAATCCGGCTGTTTAAGGGGTTGAAGTTTTTTGCTTTAATAGCGGTAGCGCTTAGATGATGCAATTTAGCAAACCAAGCGGCCGCTTTAACCGCGATGGCTTCTACGGTTTTCACGTCTTTCCGGCGTATAGATTGATAAAGATTTTCCCCGCTGACTCCTTGATAAAAAAAAGCGTTAAAATCAGGCGAATAAAAAAGCGGCCGGGGAATGGTTAAGTTTCCTTTATTAAAGCCGTTTTGCCAAAGGAAAGTTAAAGCTTCAAAAGAATTAAGGCGCGGTTCATCGCTATGGGCCGTACAGTAAATCGGCAAAGTTTCAGATTGGTTTTTTGAATTAACGAAAGTAGTTTGATATTCAATTACCACATGATAAGTAGAAGCCCAGATATTGTCTTTAATTAAAGTAGTTTTAATTTGCTTAATAGCGGAAAATTCCGGATATTTCGGCAAGATTTCTTTTTTAAATAAAGCCAAAACGTATTGCTGGTCTAAAAGATGTAAAATTTTATTCATATGATGATAGATATTAATTAAGCCGCTGAGAATAAGAATAGCGGAGAATTATTTTGCGCTTGGCTTAAGCCAATAATAATGCCAATGCTTATGCCAAATCAGCTGTTTTATTTTTATGTATAATTTTTCCGCTTTAATTTTAGCTTGCCTTGTTCTCGGATCGTTTAAAGCGCGGACGCTTCTGATTAATTCGTTGGCGCCTTTTTCTATTTCATCAGGATTCCAGGCAAGCGGTCCGTAAAGCCTAAAATCATGGGCGCTGGCCCACCAAAAAGTGCAGCTGGCCAAACCTCTGTCTAAATGCTGCCTTGACCAAAAATAATTTTGGTCTTTAGGGTATTTATTAATATTAACGATAGCGGCGTTAGCTAATTGCCAAAGCAGGGTTTGAATTTTATTTTTTTTGTCGCGCCAAAGAAAATAGGGCAGATTATTTTTAATTCTTTTTCGGCCGATTCCCAAGACGAAGCGCGTAGGCTGATTTTTTTTGTCGCTTTTAATTTGGCTAAATATTCGCCGGCCGTTAAGGTTTTAATTTCCGGGCGATGCAACAGTTTTTCAAAAGTATAGCTAAAATCCTTATGCCTTAAGCCGTAAAGCTCGGCGTCAGTCGCCGTAATAACCGTTTTGGCTTCTAATTTTTTTATTAATTTAAAAATCACCTGCGGCGCGTATTTTTGTGAATTTTGCCTTTGGCGAAAAAGTATTTTAAGGCCGGAATTTTTATCAAGATAAAGATGAGAATTGTCAGGCCGGTCTGATTTTAGGCCAGAGCTGATTTCATCAAGCATAATCCAGCCATAGCCTAATTTTTTTATTATTTTAGCGACGCTGGCCGAGTAAGCCGCTTCAGGGATAAAAAAGCCCGAGGCTTTAAATTTTCGGCCGAAATATTTTTTTAAAATTTCTTCGTTAATTTTAATTTGCCTGATAATCTCCGCGTCAGGCAATAGCGCCAGGATCGGATGAAAGGCGGCCGAACCGGTTAATTCTATCTGCCCTTGGGCGACCATGGCTTTTAAATCGTTAATCAGTTCTTTATAGCCTAAAATTTCCAGCCTGCTTAAAAGACAGCCGGCGATATTAAGAGTAAATTTAATTTGCCGGTTGCGCTTTAAGGCGCTGATTATTCTTTTATAGCTTTTTTCAACCGCCTCAACTATGGTTTCGTTGTCGGCGGTCGGCGGCTGGTAAAAATGGAGAAAGTTAATCCAGATTATTTTAGGCATATAATACAAAATGTAAAATGTAAATATCAAAATGCCGCGCCCGCTAACGCCTAAGCGTAGCGATGGCGGGCGGGGAAAATGACAATGCAAAATTTAAAATTAATATTTTTTAAGTTATTTGCTGTTTTTCAGCGCTTTTCGATATAAGGCGATGTATTTTTTCGCCGGTATTTCCCAGCTATTTGATTCCTGCATAACTCTGACTATTAATTCACGCCAAGTATTTTCATGCTGGCGGTTTTCCAAAGCTCTGATAACGGCGGCGAATAAAGAATATTTATCAAAGCCGGTAAAGCTAAAGCCGGTGCCGCGGTTAGTCCGGGGGTTAAAATTAGTCACTGTGTCGTATAGGCCGCCGACGCGCCTCACGACCGGAATGCAGCCGTAGCGCATGGCGATTAACTGGTTAATGCCGCAAGGCTCATGATGCGACGGCAGAAGAAAAATATCGGCGCCGGCGTAAATCAGCGTTTCCAGCTTTTGGTTTTCCTTAAAAGACAGCCAAACGATTTTTTTCGGGTATTTTTTATTATATTTTTTAAGTTCGGTGATATAATTTTTATCGCCGTCGCCCATAATTATGATTTGCACGCCTAATTTAATCAAGGGCTCTATTATCTCCAAGACTAAATCCATGCCTTTTTGAAAAGTTACTCTTGAAGTCAGGGCGATAATCGGCGCTTCCCGGTCAAGGCGCAGGCCGACTTTTTTTTGCAAATATTCTTTGTTTAATTTTTTACGATGGGTTTTTTTATAGTCGTAATTTTTAAACAAGCCTTGGTCGTTTTCCGGGTTATAAGTTTTATAATCAATGCCGTTAATGATGCCGTAAAGCTTGTCTCCGCGGTTGCCGAGAATTCGGTGCAGATCTTGGCCGAATTTTTTTGTTAAAATTTCTTCGCGGTATTGTTCGCTGACCGTATTGATAATATCAGCCGAAAGAATAGCTCGTTTGGCGAAATTAATGGTTTCTATTTTAGGATCATCAAGGTGGGGCAGGCGGCTGCGGCCGTAATCTTTATTTTTATTGGGTATTTCCCACCAGCTATGGCCGAGCTGAAAAGCCAAATTATGGATAGTAAAAATCGTTTTGGCCTTGCTTAAGGTTTTTGAATATTGGAAATCGGTTTTTAAGTAATAGGGGATAAGGCCGGTATGCCAGTCGTGGCAATGCACGATATCAGCCTCAAATTTAAGGAATGATATTAGCTTAAGCGCGGCCACATCAAAAGCTAAAAAGCGCGCGTTTTCATGGGCCGAGCCGTAGATGCTTTTTCTGGCGGAGAAATATTTTTTATTTTCAATAAAATAAACCGGCAGATTTTTCATCAAGTAGCCTCGCCAAAAATTAACCTGAATTTTATCGGCTGAATTTAAATAGACGTCGACATTTTCTTGAATTAATTTTAAATTATGCTGTTTGACATCGGTTATTTGGCCGTAAAGCGGAGTGATAATAATGATTTCATGACCTAATCTTTTCAGGGCCTTAGGCAAGCTTTTAGCCACGTCGGCCAGGCCGCCGGTTTTAGAAAACGGGGTAACTTCGGCTGAAATGGAAACGATTTTTAGCGGTTTGGACATAGAATAAATCTCGTAACTCGTAGCTCACATCTCGCAACTCAAATAATTTGACATTTTAAGTTATGAGTTACGAGTTATGAGATGTGAGAGGAATTAACGGCGCAGACGGCGATGGCCAAGGCGTCGGCCGCGTCGTCCGGCTTTGGCAGTTCTTTAAGATTTAAAATTATTTTAACCATCCTTTGCACCTGGTCTTTTTTGGCATGGCCGTAGGTGGAGACGGCTTGTTTTACTTCATAAGGCGTAAATTCCACGCTGGTAATTTTATTCAGTTTGGCCGTTAAGACGACTACTCCTCTGGCTTGGCCGACGATCAGCGCGGTTTTAGCGTTATTGCAAAAAAATAATTCTTCAATGGCGATTAGATCCGGTTTATATTTTTTAATTAATTTCGTTAATTCCAGATTTATTATTTCCAGGCGGTCGGCTAGATTAAGCTTGGGCGAAGTTTTTATGGAGCCATAGCCCAGGCAAGTTAATTTATTGTTTTCATTTTTAATGATGCCAAAGCCGGTATCGGCGATGCCCGGGTCGATGCCGAGAATAATTTTTATAGGCATTTGATTTATAAGTTAGCGTTTGTGTAGTAATCAGAAACATCTTCATTATTATCCAGCTCCTCAATAAATTTTTCTAATTGAATTTTTTCTTCATCACTTAAGCTAGCCGGCTCTTTAGCCACGTATTCAACTTCGGCTGATGCGGTTTTAATGTTTTTAGCTTCTAAAAATTGCTTAATTTTTTGAAAATCCAATGGCGCGGTATAAATAATCAAACCCTCGTCTTCTTTTTTAATGTCTTCGGCGCCGGCATCGATTAATTCCAGCTCAAAATTTTCCTCGGTTAGTTTTTTGTTTTTTATTTTTTCATTATCAATCATAATTATTCCGCACTGGGTGAAATTCCACATGACCGCGCCGAGCGAACCGCCGTGTTTAGAAAATAAATGGCGGATTTCCGCGGCCGTGCGGTTTTTACTGTCGCTTAAGCATTTTACTATAAATTGCGCTTTAGCCGGGCCAAGGCCTTCGTAAGTAAATTCTTCAATCTGCGCGCCGCCGGACTCGCCGGTGCCGCGCTTAACCGCGCGGTCAATATTATCTTTGGGCATATTGATGGCTTTGGCTTTATCAATGGCTATGCGCAGACTGAAATTAACCTCCGGATCGCCGCCTTTGCGCGCCGCGATAGTGATCAGTTTGGCGATTTTAGTAAAAATCGCGCCCTTTTTAGCGTCCACCACGGCTTTTTGCCTTTTAGTTGTTGCCCATTTAGAGTGTCCGGACATAAAAAATGTAAAGTTAAAAAATCAAAATGGAAAATTAAATTTATTAAGAAATCAGCTTACGGCCGATGAGGTTAATTTAACAGAAAATTAAGTTAAAATCAAATCGCAAATTATGCGTTTTTCGCGCCTTGCCAGGCTAATTCAAACAGTAATTTTAAGTTAGTTGAAATCTCGTTGCTTTCAATAATAATTCCCATTTGTTCGCGAAAAGACATAAGGGCGATTTTATTGCCATAAACATTCATTTCTATGGAAAAAGGGAATTTTTTTTGGGGCACTAAACGAGTTTGCTTAATATCCTCTTTATCCGTTGTTTTATAATCAACGATTTCATCCGTATCGGGCCCGATTACCCTGACGGTAATTAACGCTTTTTTTCTTCTTTCTTTATATTCGTTAGCGAAATCCTGACCTAAATGTTGAATTATATTTCCCGTGACAAAACCGATCATCTCGCCTTGATAAGCCAGAGTGTCGCGGTAAACGTTTTTTAAGCCTTCAGCGCCTTCATAATATCTAATTTTTGGCTTGGATCCGGCCGTATTGTAAAGTGATTTTAAAATCGGCAGAATGTCATTTAGTTTTTCCCTTTTTTCTTCCAATAATTTATACAATTTTTCCGGCTCTTCAGCATAAAATAATCGTTTTTTGCCTTTTTGCGTCTGTCCGATCAGTCCCTGGCTGATTAACGACGTTAAAATATCATACGCCGTGGTGCGCTTGATATTGGCTTTAATGGCAATTTCTTGTACTCCGGCTTGTCCCAATTCCAGCATTGCCAGATAAACTTGGATTTCCTTGTCGTTTAGATCAAACTGTTTTAAGGCTTGGTTTATTTGCATATTATTTAATTTGTCGGTATTTCCCGACGACATTTTAATTATAGCATAATAATGAAATATGTCAAGAATTGTTATTAATATTTGTTTTAAATAAGCAAAAATGTTAATAATTAAAATAATTTATTCAAGCTAAAATTAGCCGATAAATAATATGAAAAGTCGGAAATACTTGACAATATTCTAAAGCTATGTTATACTGTAAAATCAAGCTAAGAAAGCTTGAATAAAAGTTCTTTAAACCGGCGCGAAAATTATGTAATCATAATAATCGCTCCAAACCAGGGTAAAACGGAATCAAGGGCAAAGGCCGTGTTGAGTCTTCTTTTTCCCCGATCAGCGCGATCGGGCAAAAAAGGAGAAGAGGCCCCGAATAAGCGGGGAAAGAAAAGAAATAATAAGGCTTCTTTGATAAACGTTTCCCAGCTCCGCGGAATCGCGGGGCATACTTAAGTAAAAAGTGGTCCCTGCTCCGAGATAATCGGAGCAGGAGCAGGCTTTTTACCAAGCCGGAAGGAGAAGAGATTTAAAAAATGCCGGTTAGCTGGCCTACCAACTATTAGAAAATCTCTTCTCCGATAGTTAATGGGCGTTTAAGCTAACTGGCATTTTTTAAATTAGCACTTTGACAATTGAATAAATTTCAACTGAAACGGAATGTTGGGAATTACCAAAATTTCAGACAGTCCGTTTCAGTTGAAAAAACTTTCCGGTTAAGGCCCGGTCCCGCCAAGGCGGGATGGTCGGGAGCTACACTGGCTGGAAAGAAAAACAATTCAAAATTCCCTGTCCGCGGTTTGCCATTTCCGCTGGCGTTAAAGGGAGAAAGGAGGAAAAAATGGAAAGAGAATTAGTTTATGATGGAGAAAACGGCAGGAACAATTACTGTTCCTGTGAAAATTGTAATGGTGGCAGGCCTGTTAGGCTGCCAAAAAAAGGGCAAAAAGTTTATTCGACGGGCTTGACATTCGAGCCCGCCCATAAATTTATAACAACCCTTTTTCTGTCCGCAGACAGAAAAAGGGGGATGTATGCAAACTATTCTCATCCTCCCTATATCCCAGGGCTGGATGAGAAGCAATGGCGGCTTGTAATTAGCGCCATTGAAAGAAGGGAGGTTGGAAAACCAACCTTCCGGGAGAAAGTTCTCGTCGGCGAAGTAGGAGGGGACTACTTCGACGAGATAGCCTGGGAAGGGCATCTCTGGAGGAAAAAATACCTCCGATGTCCTGGGAAGTACTGTTGGGTTTCCACGGGAAGTGCGTGGAAATCGGAAGGGGGATGGCAGTATGTTGGCCATTTCCCGGAGGGTACTCAGAAATAAACCATTATCAGGCAACTTTACCACAAAGTTGCCTTTTTTCTTTTCCAATAAAGTGATAAAATTAATATATGAGTCTAGAGAATCCAATGGAAAATCATCTAAATCAGCCGAAAGCGCCGGAAAAGCGGGACGTTTTGGATATGGATAAATTAATTGATGAATTATGGCTAAAAGATTCTAAGATAAAAGAAGCTATTATTAAGGATAAACTAACAAATAGGCAATTGGCTTTAGATGATTTAGAAAGTCTTTATAATAAAGCTAGTGATTATGGAACTGGCCTAGTAATCGCAAAAAACCTGCTGGATATTCAGAGCCTGCCGTCTAATAAAAAAACAATCGCTGAAAATTTTTTTAAACACTTGGCACTGGAAAAATTTGAAAGCGACGCTTATACAACGAAAATAAGCGAAACAGAAGATCTTGAAAAAAGACAACCGCAAGAATGGAAAATAATTGCCGAAAAACATGGCGTTAGGCCACCTTTTGAAGATTTTTATGAAATCGTGGAAGATTTGTATTACGGCGATTTTTCAGAGATGAAAGCCGTGGCGATGAAAAAAATGGCTAAGTCTGAAGCTCTGACAGAAGATTTTTGCCTAGAAGCGTTAAAAAACGACGTCTTTGACTATGGCATGAATTGGAGCTCATACTTGCCGGAAGGAATTAGGGAACATAAAAATGAAATTGATTATTTATGGTTTGGCGAAGGAAAAGATTTAGCTTTAGGTAAAAGCGGAGAATTAACATCTGAAAAAGAAAAGGAGCAACTTAATGAAAAGTATCCTTTCTACAAAATTTGCCTTGATAATTTGATTAAAACTGGCACTAAAAAATCAATTGATTTTGTGGCAAATTTCTTGATATTTCAAAATTATGGATTCGGATATTTTTATGAGGAGTTATCGGAAATTTTAAGAAAAGACAAAAAATATAGCGCGGAACAAATTATAAAAACAATCTTCGACAAAGATTTTTCCAAGGAATTTTCTCCAGAACACATTCAACAAATGATGCTTTTTTTAATTGATTTGATAAGCGCGGAAGAAATAAGAATGAAGCTGAATAACGCGCTGGCTAAGCTTAGCGAAAATGAAGATAGGTATGCTCTAAGAAATTTAAAGTTTGCTCGAATATTAATTACCCCCAACCACGATAAAATCGCCATTGAAAATCTGCAAAAGTTCTATCAGGAAAAAATCAAGTTTGAAGATTATAAAGTTAATCAAGAGATGAACGCCGGAGAAGTGAAGTTATTACAAGAACTGATCGGCAAAGACGAAAAAGTCTTAGAAGAAGGCTGTGGCACCGGCCGGCTGATGCTGGAAATGAAAAAAGCCGGCTATGACATCACCGGCTTTGACTTTACAGCACGGCATACAGAAATCATCAAAGAACAAGATGCGGAAGCTAAGGTATTGCAGGGCGATTGGCATCAGACCGGGTTTAAAGACGAAAGTTTTGGTACAGTTTATTCTTTAGGCAGAAATATTTTGCATGATTATTCCATTGTTGACCAAGTCCAATTATTCCGCGAAGCGGCGCGGATTCTAAGGCCGGGCGGAAAATTTATTTTTGACATCCCCGACAGAGAAAAGGGCGGCTATAAAAAAATGGTGGAAGAGTATGGGCGGGAGATGGAAAACAGAGGGATAAAAAATTATCGCCGCGGCGCGATTTACGATTCGCCAGACGGCGTGAATTTCGCTACCCGCTATGCTTATGCGGAAGAGGATATAAAAATGCTGGCGCAAGTGGCCGGATTTAAAATCGTTGAAATGCGGCGCGCGGAGCTGGCGACCGGTGAAGGGGATGAAAATTTGTATTTTGTTTTGGAAAAAATTAAAAATTGACCGGCTTAATTTTCCATGATACAATAGAGTTAACAAAAATGTTAACTTTTATGCATTATTATGAATCAGGAACAATTAGTAAAATTAGCCAAAGAGTTGGGGATATCATTTAACCAAATTTTGCGCGAGGAAGCGGAAATGACGGTGCTGGACGAATTAGCCAAAAATAAAATCAGCGCTAAAATGCTTTTTTACGGCGGCACGGCTTTGCGTTTAGCCTATGGTTCGCCGCGTTTTTCCGAAGATCTGGATTTTTTAGTGATTAAGCCATTGCCATTCGGCGAATTTAAGGAATTCATCGGCCGGCTGATAAAACAAAACGAACATTGGAGCTTGAAAGACATAAAAGATAAGCGCCAAACAATGTTTGCCTTGATTTTAGTCAAAGATGAAAAGCTAAAGTATAATTTTTCTTTAAAAATTGAGGCGCACAAACCGAAGAACCAAGTTAGGTTAGAGAGCGAGTTAAGGCTGATTAAAAGTCTAATTTCCGTTTTTGAGCCGTTGCTTTTGACACCGACGCTTAACGAGTTAAAACGGCTAAAAGAGGACGCTCTAATCGGCAGGAAAAAAGCTCGTGATATTTTTGATTTATGGTATATCGCCCAAGTCGGGCAAGCTAATTTAATTTTGCCAAGCCGGTTGCCGAGATATACGGCCAGGGAATTTCAAAATGAATTGCAGGTATTTTTACCGAAGAAATATTATCCGATTATTAAGCAATTGTATGGAAAAATTAATCAAAAAAATAAATAAAATACCGAAGAGTTATTTTTCTTTGGCTGATATTAGAAAAATAAGCGGCCTGAATGACGCTAGCCTAAAAGTCGCGCTTAGCCGTTTGGTAAAAAGCGAAGCCTTGATTAAAGCCAGCCATAGGCTGTATGCTCTGCCTGATGCTATAATTAATTGGGAAGAGGTAGCCATAGCCAGCTATCGTCCCAGTTATTTATCTTTTGAATGGATTTTGGCCAAATATAATATTTTAAGCCAGCAGCCGGCCGGCCTGACCCTAGCTACTTTAAAAAGAAGCAAAAATCTGGCAACCTGCCGAAATCCTATAATTTATCATCATCTCCAAGAAAGCCTTTTTTGGGGTTATGAAAAAAAAGATAAAATTCTGGCCGCTCATCCGGAAAAATCCTTGATTGATTTAGCTTATTTATCATTGAACGGTTATGCCAAATTTGATCCGGAAGAAATGAATTTAAAGCCGTTAAATAAAAATAAAATAAAACAATATTTGCGTAAAATTAATAATAAAAAATTAACCAATCTGGTTAATTCAATTTATGATAAACCTTGACGGCTAAAAATTTATTTAAAAAAATAAGGATCCGTTAGTTAATATAATTTATTTATAAAAAACAAAGATGATAATTGATTTTAACAACGTTCCCAAGCATTATGCTTCGCGAACCAACGAAAAAATGAAAGAAGTTTTAATGGATCCGGCCGGCGCCGGACCGGCTATCCATTATTATATGATTAGAGGCGGAGTTGAGCAGAAAAACATAACAGTCTGGGAACCGGGAACAATCTCCGGGGAATATATAAAAACCTATGGGCACTATCACGTAGGCGAATTGAGCGAGACTTACGAAATCATTTATGGCGAAGGAGTGGCGCTTCTGCAAAAATTAGCCGAGGATGAAAATGGAGAAATGATTCCCGGCGTGGTTTCTGAATTTAAGGCGATTATCGTCAAAGCCGGCCAAACCATATTCATGCCAGCCAAATTCGGGCATTTATTGGCCAATACCGGAAAAACATATTTTGCCACGGCCGACGACAGTCCGGTAGATTTTGAAGATCGGGACCCGGCCAGTTTTCCCGGACACGCGGACTATGAGCTGGTGAAAAAAATGAGAGGGTTCGCTTATTATGTCGTGGAGCATAATGGAGAGGCTGCACTCAAAAAAAATCCTCTTTATCAGACTATTGAAAAAGAAGATTTAGGCGGGTTGCCGGTGATAAAATAATGTCAGAAATGACGACATTATAATTTTTTAAATATAATTTTATGTTTATGCCATGGTTATTGATTGTTGTCGGTTTAATTTTTCTTTTGGAAAATTTAAATCTTCTGCCCTGGCTAAATTGGTCGGTGATTTGGCCGGTGATTTTGATTCTGATCGGGCTGAATATGATGAGGAAAAAAAGCGGCGACGGCTGCTGCGGCTGGCCTGGCGGAAAAAAAGAGGAAGAGAAGAAATAAATAAGGCAATTTAAAAACAGGGTTTATAAAATCCTGTTTTTTTATTTACTATTAATTTGAGAATTGAAAAAATTTAGCCGTACCATTCCAGCCAGCCGCGCCGGCTTCATAAACTCCGGAGCCGCCGCCCGGCGTTGGCGCGGACACCGACGGTAAAGTAACCTGCTCGCCGCTGTTTTCCAGGTTAGCGTATAAAACGCATTTTTTGCCGCCATCAATTACTTTATAGAAATAATAAGATTGGGCGTCGCCGCCTTTAGACGGGTCTTTAGGCGTTCGCGCTAAAAAATTCGCGTATTGCGGATATTTAATTTTAAACTCTTCCATTATATCAGTCAGATCATATTCGCCATCGCCGGCATCAGGCAGATAGCAGGATAAAGATAAAAAACGCCCGATTTGCGCCAGATCATTTTTTCTCTTAGCATCCCGGCCCTTCTTTAAGGCCGGAGTAAGAAAAACAACTGAAACCGCGGCCAATAGGCCTATTATGCCTATCACCACTAAAATTTCCATTAAGGTAAAGCCGGATTTATTATGTTTTATCATATTTGTAATTTTATCATAAATAAATAGATAAAACTATTGTTAAGTTTATAAACATTGACATAATTATCTAGGTATGTTATAGTAATACGTTCCTTAATAATTTATCAATTCAGCCGCTTGTTTAGCCGCTCCAATAGAAACAAGGGGTTTGAAATTTATTTCAACCCCCTTTCATTTATTGAAGTTTTTACAATCTAAATAAAAGAGCGCTTTGTTATCAAGGCGCTCTTTTATTTAAGGGGAATAATTGACTAAATTAATTTTTTAGATTATAATTTTTTTAGTCCGTTAGAGGGCTTTTTATTTTAAGTTTGGCCCCTTCGTCTAGTGGTTAGGACACCAGGTTTTCATCCTGGTAACAGAAGTTCGATTCTCCTAGGGGCTACTTTTAAAACGCATCATATGGTTTTTTCCGTACTTAATTGGAATATCCACGGAACCAGACATTACACAAAAACCGATTTTAACAAAGTAACCCCGATCCTTGGGAAAGCCGATGCGGATATTTTTTGTTTTCAAGAGGCTCAAGAGCTTAGGGGAAAATTAAATAATTTTAACAGGTTGCGGGCGCTTGACCGTGTTTTTCCCAAAAATGTTAACGATAATAATATTATTTTAAGCAAATTTCCGATTATTTCCAGCGGTGAAATTGCTTTTCCGCAATTTGCAGACAGACCATTGGAAGAAGCGCTTTGGGCGGATATCCAAATTGAAAATAAAATTATTAGAATTTACAACTGCCATTTCGGTATATTAGGCGCGGGGCCGAAACAAAGAGCCGATCAGCTGAAATTAATTTTAGCGGATTCTCGCCGACATGACGGTCCGGTTATCATTTGCGGAGATTTTAATACTACAATTCCTCCGGCCGGGGCAAAGCGGAAAATCGTCCAGTGGTTTCACAAAGAGGCTAATGAGAGCCTTTTTTTAAATGGAAAGTATTTTTATGGCGACGAAAGGTACGTTTTCCTTGATATTGCCGCCCGGGCCGGATTTCACGAAGCAACGGACATTTTAAAATCAACTTGGTGCATCCCGCCGTTCGGCTGGGAGCTGTTTAATCTAAAATTGGATTGGTTTTTGGTCCGCGGCGTTGAAGCCACGAAAGTTTCTTTAGGCGATTATATTTCCGACCATAGAGCGATTCTCGCCGAATGCGTAATTTCTTAGGGTTTTAGTAAAATTAAAAAATATTAAGATGTCCGATACAACTATATTATTTTTAGCCGGTTTCGCGGGCCTGGCCACTTTGGCCGGAGTTTTTTTGGGCAGCTTATTTAAGAAAACAGAAAAGAATATTATTTTTAGCGCGAGTTTTGCCGCCGGCTTGATGATTCTAATATCAATATTTGAATTGATTCCGGCTGCTGCCAAAAATATTAGCGCGGGGAAATTATTTTTTTGGGTGGCGCTGGGAATTTTTGTAATTTGGCTGGCTAATTGGGCTATTCCGCATTTGCATTCCGTGCAAGAAATAAAAAAATGCAAAGATAAATGCTTGGCGCGAATGTCTTATCTTATTGCTATCGGCTTGATTTTGCATGATTTTCCGGAAGGCTTCGCTATCCCCAGTTCATTTAGCGGCTCTCCTTCACTCGGTTTTCTAGTCGTGATTGCTACTTTTGTCCATAATATTCCCGAAGGCTATATTCTGACTATGTCCCAGCCAAAATCCGGCGGACGCGGTTTTTGCTACAGGGCCGCCGCGCTTTCAATGCTGGCTACTTTTTTAGGGTCAGTTTTAGCCATTAATTTGTTGGCTGTTTTTAAAAATCTTAATCCTATTTTTTTTGTCTTTAGCGGCCGGCGCCATGCTTTTTATCGCAGTTCATGAGCTGCTTCCCGAAAGTTTTAGATATCATCAGATTAAAACTTTTTTCTTCGGCATCGGCGGCGCCATACTTATTTATTTGGCGCTTGGGTTAATATAATTTAGCGCTATAATAAAAATGCAATTATTTTATGTTTACGCCGATTGAAACAAATTTATTTATTTTATTCAGTATTATTATCGTCGGCTTTTTAGCCATAGACCTTGGCTATTTTAACAGGAAAAATCATAAGATAAAATTTAGGGCGGCGTTAATGCAGTCATTATTTTGGGTAGCCGTTGCTTTAAGCTTTGGTTTTTTGGTTTTTTTATATTTGGGAAGAGATTCGGCGGCGGAATTTTTAAGCGCCTATTTAACCGAAGAGATGCTATCCGTGGATAATTTATTCGTCATCATGCTGATTTTCAGCTACTTTAAATTAGAAGAAAAATATCATCACCGGGCTTTGTTCTGGGGGATTATGGGCGCGATAGTTTTTCGCGGAATTTTTATAACAGCCGGCGCTTATATTATCCATCAATTTTATTGGGTATTATATTTTTTTGGCGCGATTTTAATTTATACGGCCATAAAGTTTTTGCGCGATAAAAATGAAGAGCATATTGATTTTAGCAAAAATAAAATCGTTAAGTTGGCCGAAAAATTTCTGCCTTTTACCGCCAGCCACCATAACGGCCAGTTTTTTATCAGAGAAAACGGCCAGTTTTATTTTACGTCGCTTTTTATGATCGTTTTAATCGTTGAAGCGACCGACATAATTTTCGCCGTTGATTCTATCCCGGCGGTTTTCGCCATAACCCAAAATTTGTTTATTGTTTTTACTTCAAACATCTTCGCCATTATGGGATTAAGAGCTTTATTTTTTCTCATAGAAAGCTTGCTCCACCGGTTCCATCATTTGCAAAAAGGCTTGGCGTTCATATTGTTTTTTATCGGCTTAAAGATGTTTTCCGGCATTATTGGCCTCTCTATTTCTTCGCTTGTTTCGCTTAGCATCATCGTTTTCGCCCTTGGCGCGTCCATGCTGCTTTCGGTGCTTTTCCCTAAAAAAATATAATTATAATTTTACGCCATAAACAAAAAGCTCGGGCCGCGAAGCCCGAGTTTTTTGTTTTATCAAATTGCCGTTATTTTAAAAGAAAATGAATTTTTTGATGGCGCTTTTATAAACCCGGTAAGGCTTAGGGCCGACGAAAACTTGGCCGTTGATGAAAATCGTTGGTGTGCCGTAAAGGTCGGTTTTTTGCAGTTCTTTTAATTGCTTTTCATTCGCGGCTTTAGCTTCGGCGCTATTTACGCATTGATTTATTTCATCGGCATTAAAACCGAAAGTGGTTAGAGCCTGGTTAATAAATGCTTGGTCAGACAGTTTTGTTTTGTCCGCGGTAAATAAATAGTCATTTAAAGCCCAAAATTTTTCTTGACTTTGGTTGTAAGCGCAATAGCCTACTTCTGATAAATAATTGGTATTGGTTATGGCCGGGTAATGGGCAAAAATTAAATTGGTTTTTTCTTTTTTAGCCAGCTCGCGGATTTCCGGATAGGCTTTACGGCTGTAATCGCATTCATAACAGCCGATAAAAACAATAGTGTCTTTTGAACCGGTGCTGATTGCGGGAAAACCGGACAAATCCACTCCCGAAAGCGTTATAGTTTTTTCATTTTGCGCTTCCGGGCTGCAGATGCCGACGGCGTTCAGCTCGGTTACTTTGTTATTTTCGCCGCTCGGATCAAAAGCGCAAAAACCCGATTGGTTTAGGCCGTTGCAGCTGCCGTATAAATAAAAATTATAACCGCCTTTAACGATCCAGAAAGTGCTGGCTATCATTAAAATAAAAAATACCCAAGACAAGAGTTCAAAATGTTTATTAAATAACCGCGCGGCTAAATCAGAGCGATTTAAGATTTTCGCCAAGATTTTATTTTTCATTTTTTCCTTAAAGCCGGTATTACAGGGCCGGAAAGTTACTCTTCTAAAAACGCAATCCAGAGCCTCTAGCGCTAAAGCGCGGTGGGTGGCGCTAAAGACGCCTAAAATTGAGAAAACGATTAAAGCGAGGATACAGAACATATAAATTTTTGTCATTCCGGCCTACGAGCCGGAATCCAGGTTAGACTCGTAATAAGATGAGTTTACGCTGGCGATTATAAATTAATTGTTTTCACCGTTTACGTCTGGATCCCGGATCAAGTCCGGGATGACAGATAGGGGCAATTATAATATTTTAATTATTTTATTTAAGCTGGTAACGAATATTTCCGCCTCTTCCATAGTGTTGTAAAAATACAAGGAGGCGCGAGCTGATGTTTTAATTCCATGGGCATAAAACCAGGAATGAACGCAGTGCTGGCCGGCGCGGATCATGATGTTGGCGGTTTCATCTAAGAGTATGGCGATTTGGTGCGAATCTATGCCTTCAATATAAAAGGAAACGATGCCGGATCTTAAACGCGGGTCGGCTGGGCCGATAATTTTCAGTTTGGGAATTTTAATTATTTCATCCGTAATATATTTATTTAATTTATATTCCTCGGCGGCGATATTATCGTGGCCAATTTTTTTTAAATATTCAGCCGCCTCGCCTAAGCCGATAATGCCGGCGTAATCCTGCAGTCCGGCTTCAAATTTTTCCGGAATGGGCAAAAATTTATGGCCGTCATAAGTAGAGTATTCAACCGTATCGCCGCCGGCCAAGAACGGTTCCAGTTTTTCCAGTAAATGTTTTTTACCGTATAATATGCCGGTGCCGGTCGGGCCGAGCATTTTATGTCCGGAAAAAGCCAGAAAATCAACGTCCAAACCGGCCACATCAATTTTTTGGTGCGGCGCGGATTGAGCCGCGTCTAAGAGTACCAAGGCGCCATGCTGATGCGCGATTTTAATTATTTCTTTGGCCGGAATAGTAACGCCGTCTAAATTAGAAGTCTGCCCCATGGCGACTAATTTAACCCGGTCGGTCATCTCGGACTCAAATTTAGCCAGATCAAAAGTATTGTCCGGCTTTGATTTTATGACTTTATGGATGACGCCGATTTTTTCAGATAAAATTTGCCAGGGGATTAAATTGGAATTATGCTCTTTATCCGTGCTTAAGATTATATCGCCCGCGTTTAATTTTAAGCTGTGGGCGACTAAGTTTATGCCTTCGGTGGTATTGCGGGTAAAAATTATTTCCTCGGCATGTTTAGCGTTGATAAATTCGGCCATGGCGATTCTCGCCGCTTCCACTTTTTTAGTCACGGTTTCGCCGAGTTTATGGCCGCTGCGGCCGGCGCAAGCCGGATAGTCATAGTAGTATTCGTTCATAGCCTTAATTACCTGAAGCGGCTTAAGGCTCATGCAGGCATTATCAAAATAGACCGGCGGTTGGCCGTTGATTGATTTTGAGAATATTGGAAAATCTTGCCTGATTTTTTCTAAATTCATCATAATTGTATTATAGCTGACTTTTGAACAGATGCAAGCAGTATATTGACTATTTGTGTAAAACAATGTAAATTTTAAAGTCAGATTGCGGATAACGGAATGTCCTTTTTAAAAACAATTTTTACGTGGAATGGAGGAACGGAGCATGAAGACTCAATTTTTGATGGCGCAGACGTGGTTACAGTGTATCAGTTGCGGGCAAACAGCGTATTTGCTCGCGGAAAGAAAATTTAAGTGTCCGAGTTGCGACGGTCTATTCGATGTTATGCACAATTTTAAATTATTAGGTAAAACTGTGGACGAGCTCGTGGTGATCTTCGACGCCAGAGCCAATCCCACGGGCGCGGGTAATACTGATGATCCGAAAAGGAAATCCGGGGTCTGGCGGTTCAAGGAATGGATAATGCCGTATCTGCCCGACAAGCACATCGTTTCTCTTGGCGAAGGCAATGTTCCTATCGTCAAGGCCGGGCGCCATTTAATGGACTGGGTCGGCGGTGACATCGATCTCCATCTCATTCTGGAAGGTCTGGGGCCGACCGGTTCGTTCAAGGATTTCGGCGGCACGGTCATGATGTCCGTGGCCAAAGCCATGGGCATCAAGGCGGTCGGTTGCGCTTCTACCGGAGACACTTCGGCCATGGCGGCGGCATACGCGGCCGCGGCCGGCATCAAGTGTTTTGTGATTCTGCCGAAAGGCAAGGTAACGCCGGTTCAACTGGCTCAGCCTTTGGTTCACGGCGCCATGGTCATAACCTTGCCCGGAAGCTTTGACGATTGCATGGAAGTCATGCAGGAGTTGGTTCGTGATTACGGAGCGTTCCCGGCTAATAGTTTGAATTCCACCAGAATTGAAGGCCATCAAGCCACGGTTTTCCTGACGGTGCAGTATTTCGGCTGGAAGCTGCCGGACTGGTTCGCGGTTCCCATCGGCAACGGTAGCAACAGTTCGTCTGTGGGTAAAGCGTTAAGGCTTTTGACCGAATTCGGCATGCCGAATTACACCAAAATCCTCGGCTGCCAGTCAAGAGCGGCTAACCCTTTGGCCAAATCTTGGGGCTCGGTTAGGCTAGGAAATTTTGGAGCGCATGCCAACTTTCTGAACCAATGGCGTAATTTGTACCAAAAGGTTGAAGTGGGTGAGACTACGGCTACTGCCGCCAGAATCGGTGATCCGGTTTCTCGCAATAAGGTTATGCGGGAGATTGTCAATTCAGAAGGAGCCATGCAAGTTGCTGAAGAAGAGGATTTAAACGAGGCCGTGGCCATCTGCGGTAAAGACGGCTATTTCGTCTGCCCGCAGACTGGTATCGCCTTGGCAGGGGTCAGAAACGCCGTCAGAAAAGGCTGGATCAAAAAGGGGGAGCGGGTGGTAGTGGTTTCCACAGCCACAGGCCTTAAGTTTACCGATTCGGCCGCCGCCAACCTGGAGAAAAACATCATCAACGCGGGCAACTGCAAACCCGAAACGGTAGCAAAGATTCTGGGGCTATAGCCTCGGTTTCGCGTGAAAACAAACAACAGGCGGTTCAATTTCGAACCGCCTTATTTTTTAATTTAAAATATTATATTTAATATTAGCTATTATATTAAGTTTATGTTAATCATTGACAAGTAGGTTAACATGTGTTAACCTATGAATATAATTAGCAAGTAGGTTAACATAGATTTTTATGAAAATAATTAATAATAAAAAATATTATACAGTTAAGGAGCTGGCCGATATTTTGAAAATCAGCCGAGTTTCTGTTTTTAATAGAATTAAAAAAGGGCAGATTAAAGCGGAAAAAATAGGAAACATTTATATAATCGCCGCTGAAGATGCCGGCGTTATGCTTAATAATGATTTAACCGAACAATTAAAAGAGGAAATCGCCAAAGGAGTTTTAAAAGTAATTAACGAATATGGGGGGACTTTAAAATTATTAGGCAAGGAATAATTTATGCAAATAAAATTGATTACTGTCAAAGAAATAAAAAATATTGCCCATCGCTTAGCCAAAGATACGATGAACTGGGACGAGCCTATACCGGAATTTGAAACCAGATTTCCGCATGCCTTAGAAAGCTGCGTGGCTTCGCCGTTTCAAAAATTTGAAAGAAAGTTTTTATATAAAGGCCTGACCGGCAAGGCGTCAATTTTATTTTATCTCTTGATTAAAAACCATCCCTTTCAGAACGGCAATAAAAGAATCGCTGTCGCCACGCTTTTAATTTTTTTGTATTTGAATAAAAAATGGCTTAGGGCCACGGAGTCTGAAATATATCTTTTAGCCAGATGGGTGGCGGAAAGTCCAGCTGAAGCCAAAGAAGAGGTAATTAATTATATTGAGAAGTTTGCGAAGAAGAGGTTGGTAAGTTAAATTATAATTTATAATATAATTTAGTTTTAAATTAAAAATGTTATGCTAGTAAATAGGTCAGGATTTAGAATATTTAATGAGTATGATTTGGGCGCAACACTAGATGCGCAATTTTCTCGTGTTAAAAAAGATGTTGAGATAAATGTAAAGATTTCACGCCCAGAAAATGAAGCAAAGTATATTGCCGACCAGCTAGAAAAATATAAAATTCAGGCATTAATATTCAGGCAGGATGATTTAACGGTTACAACGAGGGAAGAAATGATCCGATCAGAATATTTTGGCTCCGGTTTTCTAGTTGATCCAGGGAAAAGTTATTCGAAAGAGGTTTTTTCATTCCATCTACCCTTTAACGGAGACGAAAGCTTATTGCATTGTGTGCCCTCCACAAGAATTATGTGGACTGAGGAAGTTGCGATAGAAGATAAGGAAATAGTTTTTGACATAATTAATTTTTATAATGACGCGGAAAAGATAAAGGCGGACAAAGATAGGATTCTTAAGTACTTAATTGAACAGGCCGAGCATGTAAATAAACAGATTAATCAGTATAACTCAAACTTAGAGCAAATTATCCGGACGGCTATAGGGCAAACTAAAGATAAAATAGCCCAGCAATCCGAATTACTTAGCAAGTTAGGTGTTCCTTCTAAAAGTACAAATTTAGATAGGGTGGTTCCTAAATTTGGAGAAAAAATTCCAGTTTCACGAGTTGTGGCTAAAAAAACAAAAAAATTTGATGTTTTTATTTGCCACGCAAGTGAAGATAAATCATTCGTGGAAAAACTAGCCGAAGAACTTAGGAGGGCTGGCGTTGAGGTGTGGTACGATGATTTTCAGCTTGGTTGGGGTGATGATTTACGGCCGGCAATAGACAATGGTTTAAAAAATTCTCTTTATGGTTTAGTCGTTCTGTCAAAATCTTTTTTAGCCAAGAAGAAATGGACAGAATATGAATTAAACGGTTTATTCGCAAAAGAAAAACGAAATAAGAAAGTTGTTTTACCTATTTGGCACGATATTAAAAGGGATGATATCGCTCAATATAGCCTATCGCTGGCTGATCGTTTAGCTAAAGATTCCTCATCAGTAGTGGAAATTATTTCGGAATTAAATAAATTACTGAAAAAGTAGGTATCAGTAATTTCTATGTATGTCAGCCGATGTGTCGAAATTTTTATTTTAATATTTAAAATATAACAAAAAACTCCCGATTTTCGCCGGGAGTTTTATTATACCAAGGAAATGGATTCCCGCTTTCGCGGGAATGACAAAGGAGCCTAGGCTTTATAATTTTTCATGGACAAAGAGTTTAAAACCACGCTGACGGAAGAAAAAGCCATAGCGGCGGCGGCCAGGCTTGGGCTTAAAAGCCAGCCGGTCAAAGGATATAAAACGCCGGCCGCTATCGGAATGCCGATAATATTATAGAAAAACGCCCAAAATAAATTTTGTTTGATTTTCTTTAAGGTAAAAACGCTTAAGTCAATGGCCGCGGCTACGTCCCTTAAATCATCCTTAATTAAAATAATTTCGCCTGTTTCCATGGCCACATCCGTGCCCGAGCCCAAGACAATCCCCAGGTCGGAGCTGGCCAGCGCCGGCGCATCGTTAATGCCGTCGCCGATCATGGCGACGATTTCGCCTCGCGCTTGCAGTTTTTTCACTTCCAAGGCTTTATCCTCGGGCATGACTTCAGCTAAAACATAATCAATTCCCAGCTCTTTGGCAATAGCTTCGGCCACTCGCTTGTTATCTCCGGAAATTATGGCGATTTTTTTATTCAGGCTTTTTAATTTAGCGATGGCTTCGCGGGAGCTATCTTTTAAAGTATCGGCTAGTGAAATCAAGCCGGCGATATTTTTATCAACGGCTAGAATCATGGTGGTTTTTCCTTGTTTTTCCAGCTCGGCCGTTTTATTTTCAATCGGCAAAATATCAATTTGATTTTCAACCATTAATTTTCTCGTGCCCAGAATAATATTTCGCCCGCTTATTTCAGCGCTGACGCCTTTGCCCGGTATGGCCATAAAATTTTGTATCGGCATGAACTCTAATTTTTTGTTAGCGGCTTTTTTGACTATGGCATCAGCCAAGGGATGCTCGGAATTTTTTTCAACCGAGGCGGCGAGCTGGAGAATCCGGTCAGTATTTAATGGATTTTTCACTCCGCTCGAGATGGCAATAATGTCAGTGACGGCCGGCTCGCCCTTAGTCAATGTCCCGGTTTTATCAAACACTACCATGGTAATGCGTTTGGCGGTTTCTAAAGCGCGGCTGTTTTTAATTAAAATTCCTTTGGCCGCGGCCAGCCCGGTGCCCATCATCACGGCCGTGGGCGTGGCCAGGCCCAAAGAACAAGGGCAGGCGATGATTAAAACCGAAACAAAGGCGGTTAGGGCAAAAGTAAAAGAATATCCTAAAATTAGCCAAGCAGCTAAAGTAATTACGGCTATAACTATAACCGTTGGCACAAAATAGAAAGCGACCCTATCGGCCAAAAGTTGAATTGGCGCTTTAGTGGCTAAGGCCTGTTCCACAATTTTTATAATCTGCGCGATCATGGTATCGCCGCCGACCTTTAAGGCTTTAATTTTTAAACTACCATTTTTGTTAAGCGTAGCTCCAATAACTTCGTCGCCAATATTTTTTTCTACCGGCAGGCTTTCGCCGGTAATCGTTTTTTCATCCACGCTGGTATGGCCGTCTATTACTACGCCGTCAAGAGGGATTTTTTCCCCGGGCTTAATCAGGATGATGTCGCCGACTTTAACTTCAGAGATGGGAATTATTATTTCTTTATTATCTTTTATGATGGTCGCTTCTTTAGGCTGCAGGCCGATTAATTTTTTTATGGCCGCGCCGGCTTTGCCTTTGGTTACGGCTTCAAGATATTTTCCCAGAGTGATAAAAATTAAAATAAAAGCCGCGCTTTCATAATATAAATGGTCGCCGGCATAATCAGGCTTAAACCAAATCAGCAAAGAAATGGTTAAGCTGTAAAAATAAGCGGCCAAGGTGCCGGTTTCAATCAAAGAATCCATATTGGGGTTTAGCTGAATCAGTTTTTTCAGGCCGGATATATAGAGAGGGTAATTTATGATCATGATAATCGTCGTAATCGCGAATTGAATAACTATCTCCATTTTTAAAGATAATGGCGGCTGCGGCAGAGCGAACATTTCGCCCATGGCCAAATAAAAAATCGGCAAGCCTAAAAGCGCGGAAAAAATAAAAATTTTTCTTAATTTTTTAGTTGAAGCTTCGGCCTGGCTAGGCCCGGAATTATGACCCTCGGCCGTGCCGTCAAATACCTCGTAGCCGATTTTTTTCATCTGTTTTTTTATGTCCTCCAGGCTGACTTTATCCGGATCATACTCTAAATTTAATTTTTCCGTGGCAAAATTAACGTTAGCCGAAATGACTCCGCTAGTTTTTCTTAAGCTGTGTTCAATATTGGCCGCGCAGGAAGCGCAGTGCATGTTAGCTATATTTAGAATAATTTTTTTCATATAAATGTTTAAGGTCAGCGTGATTATTTATTCAACTACGTTAAAGGCTCCGGTGTACATGCCCATAGAGCAGGAAAAAGGAACGCGGCCGGCCGCGCGCGGCGTAAATTCAATTATGTTTTCGCCTTTAACCAAATTTTTTCTGATATTATATTTTGCCATAACCAGGCTGGCGGCGCAGGAATAAGGCGCCTCAGCGTCTATCACCCATTTTACCGGAATGCCCAGCTTAACAGTGAAATTATTGGGCGAATAGCCGTTAGCTAATTCCTTCATTTTAACAATTTGAATATTGTTTTCTAAAATGACGTTAGGGTCGTTAACATTAAAATCTCGCGCTTGGCTAAAAGTTAAATTCCAGCCGGTTAAACCCAGGCCGTTGGAAATATTAAAAATGGCGAAAGCTATAACCACCAGGCCGGAAAATTTAAAGAATTTTTTAGCCAAGGATTTTTTGATTATTGAGGTTAAGCCGCCGATGCCTAATAGCCCGGGCGCCGTGCCTAAAGCGAACAAACCCATGACGGCCGCGCCGTAATATAAACTGCCCGTGCTTACGGCCAATACTTGCATGGCTTGAGTAAAGCCGCAGGGCAGAAAAAAAGTTAGGCCGCCCAAAATCATGGAGTTGGCATGGCTGTATTCTTTTTTATCTTCGCCCGCGCCCAAGGCGCGGCCGATACTTTTAGGCAGAGTTAATTTTAATTTGTTCGCCCAAGGAAAAATTTCTATGAGTTGCAAGCCCATAATTAGCATTACCAAGCCGACTGCGATGGTTAAAATTCCCAAAGCCATGCTTGAGAGCTCTATAGTAGAGCCCAATAAGCCTAAAAGTCCGCCGAAAAAAGCAAAAGAAATAATCCGGCCTAAATTAAAAAATAAATGCGGTCGGAATTTTTCGATTGTGCTGGCTTCAGGGTGAAGTTCATTATGTTTAACCGCCAGCCCGAGAATCAAGCCGCCGACTAAAGCCATGCAAGTGGAAATGCCGGCGGTTAAACCGATGAGTAAAATTAATGGCATTGTAACGCCGCCATTGTCTGAAGGCAGAATATTAATATTGGCCAAGCCTAAGCCTTTAAGTAAAAAATAAAGGCCGAGTAAAAAAAGCAAAGCCATGCCCAGATCTTTATAGTCGGCTAAGTTTTTGCTGATTAAGCCTTTGGCCTCTTCTTCGCCCAGGCTGTAGCCGGCTGATTTTATAGCTTCGGCGATTTGGTTAAGCTCGGGTTTTTCTTTATCATAATAAATTTCCGCCAGGCCTAGGCGCTGGCTGATTTCTGCTTTAACTACGCCTGCAACTTCTTTAAGCCGGTTTTCAACCAGAATCTCGCAAGACTGGCAGCGCAGGCCTTTTATAGGCAAGTTGAATTTGTTTAGACTAGGCATATTTAGTTATATTAAATCTTTTTTCTTAGTTTCAAATTCTTTCTGGTCAATTTCACCTTTGGCATACCGTTCTTTTAAAATATTTAGGGCGGAATTGCCGTCAGTCCGGCTTGATCGGCTTTGCTTGGCTAGCCAATTAATTAAAAGCGCGATGCCGGCGATGATGATAATCCAAACGATTATCATGAAAAATGGCATAAACAGGCCGGGAAAAAACTGATTATAGTACATCATAATATATTTTTATTTATTAAATAATTTAGTTACTTTTAAAATTTCTTCGGTCATGTCTTTTTGTTTTTTTATATTTTTAGCTTCAAAGGCGGATTTAAAACAGTTGTTTAAGTGCCCTTCCATAAGCATCTCATGAGCGGAGCGCAGTAAGCCGATGGCCGCCAGATTTTGCTGCATGATATTCACGCAGTATTCGTCGGCTTGCACCATTTGAATAATTTTTTCTAAGAGGCTTTTGGTTTTTTTAAAGCCGATTAAGGCTTTGGCTTTTTGCTCGGTCATAGATTTTAATTAGAATTAATAGTTAAATAGTTATTAGCGGAGGATTAATTTTATTTTTGAAAATTGAAAATTGGAATTTGAAAATTTGTATGATACCTATACCTATGGTGGGGGTAGTAGTTAAATTATAACAGGTAAAAATATAATGTCAAGCTAAAGTATTTTTTTATATCCCTAATTATGCTATTATTACTACATAATGGCGTTAATTAAATAGCTAAGGTTTTAATATTTTCCCATGCCTCATTTTAATAAAAACAAAACTATTAAATTCGGTTTGATATTATTTTTAATACTCTCCGGCCTGTTTTTGTTCGCCGGAGATAGTCCTCTCGCCGCCCCCCTTTCTCCCGACGCCATCGCCTTGCGCGTCTTACCTAACCCGGAGCATTTTTCTCCTCTAACCTGGTACAAAAAGAATCTGAAGCTCCAAGGTTCGCCCCAGTCTCTAATCGTTGACGGCTATGAAGCTATCCGCGACGGCCGCACGGTTTACGTCAACGCGGCCAATATTGAT
>Ga0172379_10000558_pt1 | contig 91594 bp, 92 predicted proteins | sample GrowelOW334metaG_FD_119756 | JGI IMG/M metagenome (GOLD analysis project Ga0172379, IMG submission 119756) | Groundwater microbial communities from an aquifer near a municipal landfill in Southern Ontario, Canada - Groundwater well OW334 metaG | ecosystem: Environmental > Aquatic > Deep...
CGGTGGATGATATAATTGTGTATATTGGAAGAAGCATCTTTGTTCCTGAGCAAAGGTTCTCTGGTCAGTTACTTCGTACTTCGTAATTTGTAATTCGAAATTGTGTAATTGTGTCCACCTCCGCCAAGGCTATGGTGGATGCTATAATTGTGTTTTCTTCATACAGACATTTTGGTTATTGAGAAAAAGTTCTCTGGTTAGCTACTTCCTAATTCGTACTTCGTAATTCGTACTTTGTAATTTTTTCTTTAGCTTGGCAATGTATTTGCAATACCATCCTCATGAAAACAACCCGGATACTAACCCTGATTTGCACGGCATTGTTCCTGATTTCCTGCAATTCCGCAAAGAAAGCCGAAGCCGAGCGGAAGAGACAACAACAAAAGATGGAAGAGTTGGATCAGCAGAAGCGTCAGTTTGAACAGAAAAATCCTTAAAAACTCAGGATAATAATTTCTGACGCAGCAAAAACTCCAGTTGGTCGTTGGACCGTACCAATTTTTCACCCATTTCTAATTCATCTAGTTTCTTTCTATACAACTCGTATGCACGGGTTATAGTCATGTCCAGTTCCTCTTCGTTCCAGGGTTTGCTGAGATAGTGAAATATTTTACCCTTGTTTACCGCATCAATAACTGCGGTTATATCAGCATATCCGGTTAACAAAACCCGCATGGGAAACGGATGTTTTTCTAAAATAGACTCTAAAAATTCTACCCCTGTCATATTCGGCATGCGCTGATCCGTAATGATCACGGCTATGTCGGGATGTTCATCCAGCGTTTTTACTGCATCCACAGCATTGATAGCCGTGAAAACCTGATATTTAAGCCGGAATGTGGCTTTGAACGAGAATAAATTGTTCTCTTCATCATCAACATACAGAATTTTTATTTTAAGGTCTGACATTTTGATATAAGTGGCTACTGAACTTATACAAAGCTAAAATATGAAAAATATTTATTACTTTTCGAAAAAAATCATAAGAAATCCACAATTAGCCTAACGATTAGTAACGAATGTCACGACAGACACCTACAACGTCCAACTTTCTATACTCAAACGAAGCCCATCAATCGTTTTCATTAAAACATTCCGATTCAGCCACCGGATTTCACTCCCTGATTGAGGCAAAGAAGCCTCAAATAATAGACACTTATATCCTTCAGCTCAAGGATTGGATCCGTATCCGGAATCCGGATAAACGCTTTACTCCCGGAGAATTGGATACAAAAGCCACAGAATTAGCAGGACCTGAACCTGACCAGGAAGGCACCTGGATCTATTATCCCTGGAACAATTTATTGATTCACCTATTAGATAAGGAAGCATTTATTGAGGTACGCACCAACCGCAATAAATTAAAAATAACAGAAGCTGAACAAACCAGTCTTCAGAACAAAACAATCGGAATAATTGGTTTGTCGGTTGGTCAGTCTGTAGCTTTAACCATGGCTACCGAGCGCATTTGCGGCCGACTGAAGCTGGCTGATTTCGATACCCTGGATTTGAGCAACCTCAACAGGATCCGTTCAGGAGTGCAGCATATCGGTCAGAAAAAAACAACCCTGGCTGCACACGAAATAGCTGAAATGGACCCCTATCTTGATGTAGAATGTTTTGAAGAAGGTATTACCGAACAGAATATTGATTCCTTTTTGGGTGGAGAATATCCGGTAGATTTGTTGATTGAAGTATGCGACGGACTTGATGTAAAAATTTTAAGCCGTATCAAGGCACGCGAAAAAGGAATTCCTGTAATTATGGATACAAATGATCGGGGCATGCTGGATATAGAACGTTTCGATCTGGAACCTCAACGGCCTTTGTTTCATGGATTGGTAGATGAATCATTGCTTCAGCCCGGCATAGAGATTCCTGCAGAAAAGCGTTTGGATGTTTTGATGCAACTGGCTTCCTTCAACCAAACATCCGAGCGACTAAAATTATCCATGCAGGAGATCGGAAAATCGATTATAACCTGGCCTCAATTGGCATCTTCTGTAGTAATGGGCGGTGGCATCACATGCGATGTTGCCCGGAAATTATTATTGGGTAAACCCCTGAAATCTGGAAGATACTATGTAGACCTGGATGAATTTTTCTAAAACCTATATGTTGAATTGTGAATAAGATAACCGGAAATTAATTCCCGCTAATTAAGAAATTGCAGCAAAAATGGTAAAAATCCGCGCTTTCAGAGCCATCGAGAATCATTCGCTTTGCGACAAATTCATTGAAGGGCACAAGCGCGTTTTGGAAGCAGTTGGGGTAACCAAAGTTACCTCCTCCAAATACGACTGGATGTACAATCCGGGATCCTTTGTAATTTTGGTAGAAACCGATGATGGTGGACGCGTATTGGGCGGTGCAAGACTTCAGGCAGCTGATGGAATACATCCTTTACCGCTTGAGGAAGCTGCAGGTTATATGGACGACAAAATTTACGACCTGGTAAAACAATATCGTACCGGTGGAACCGGTGAAGTGTGCGGTTTGTGGAACTCTATGGAGGTTGCTGGCATGGGCATTGGCAGTATTTTCCTGATCCGCTCGGCATTGGCTATCAGTGAGCAACTCGGTCTCGATTCGATGATGGCGCTTTGTTCTCCTTATACCACACGTATTGCTGGTAATTATGGCTTTCTGGTTGAACCTTCTGTAGGAATAGATGGTACTTTTTATTACCCCAAACTGGATCTTTTGGCAACAGTTGTCATACAAAAAAACGCACATGCACTTCCCAATGCCAGTGCACTCGAATATGAGCGTATCATGGATTTACGCAAGCGCCCGATTCAAGTAACCCTTGAACAAGGTAAAAAACAGGAAGTGGAAATTGATTACGATCTGACTTTACCTTCAGCCAGCACCAGTGAATTTAAAATTACAGGCGAATGAAGGCACGTATTCCATCCATCTATATAACTGCCTGTTGCCTGATTCTTTTGTTGATTCAACCCGGAGCGTTAAGGTCACAAACCTTTTACCTGAAAGATACAGCCGACTTTACCAGCCTGCAGTATGTTGCTTTTTTTGCAGATGAAACGCACCAATTAACCCTGGACTCTGCAGTTAATCACCCGTACGAAATTTCGGATCAGAAAATTTTAAACCTGGGAGTAAGCGACCATACCTATTGGATAAAATTCAATCTGGTGAACCTGGGTACTCACAACGACCTGCAACTGGAAGTGCCCTACCCCATTCTGGATGAAATTACCATGTATCAATTCTCCGGAAAAGTGTTGCTCGATTCATTTGCAGGTGGCGAACGATATCCTTTCAGTTACCGCGCTAACAAATCCAAGAATTTTATTTTTCCGCTACATCTGAAAACAGGCGATTCAGTTACCTGTTATCTGCGAATCCGGAGCGGAGAACAAATTATTCTGCCCATCCGCATTGAAACACCGGAGATCTTGTACAACCGGCATCTGAAAGACGATCTATTCAACGGCATTTACTTCGGCATCATCATCGTGATGATTTTGTATAACCTGTTTGTCTTTTTCAGTACCAAAGACCGGAGTTATGTTTATTATGTAGTCTATATCTTTTTTGTGGGTTTGACTCAGGCTATTCTGAACGGTTATGCATACAAATATTTATGGCCTGATACACCCTGGTTAAGTTTACGTGCAACTATGCTGGGAGGTGCATTCTCAGGATTATCAACGATCTTCTTTGTTCGTAATTTCTTAAACACGCGACAGTTTTCACCAACGTTCGACAAACTGCTGCATGTATTTACTATCGGTTACCTGGCCAGTCTGGTATTTTGTTTTATGGGCAACCTGCAGATGTCGTACAACCTGATCAATGTTACTGCCGGACCGGGTTCTTTTATTCTGTTGTTTACCGCCATCAATATTTACCGCAAACACAAGAGTCGTCCGGCTTTGTTCTTTATCATTTCCTGGTCCGTTTTTATTCTCAGCGTAATTACTTTTGTGCTAAAGGATGTTGGCGTTATCCCCTACAATGCGCTTACCATAAGCGGGCTTCAGATTGGTTCCGCATTTGTGGTTACTCTACTCTCGATTGCCCTCGCTGACCGGATCAATATCTTAACCCGCGAGAAAGAAAAGTCGCAGGGTGAAGCATTGCGTGCAGCGCAAGAAAACGAACGCATCATTCGCGAACAAAATATTACACTCGAAACCAAGGTTCAGGAACGCACGGTTGAATTACAGGAAACCAATGTACAGCTCCATACTACACTCGACGAACTCAAACAAACCCAGTCACAACTGGTGGAGCAGGAAAAAATGGCCTCACTCGGTCAGTTAACTGCCGGAATTGCTCATGAGATCAACAATCCCATCAACTTTGTAAGTTCAAATGTAAAACCTTTGAAAAGGGATGTGGAACAACTCATCGACCTGATGAACCAGTTCGAAAATATAGGTTCAAGTGAAAAACCAACAGAAGAAAAGATCCGCGAAATTGCTGCACTCAAAAAAGAATTCGATTTTGATTACCTGCTCGAAGAAATCAACTTTCTGTTGAAAGGAATCAATGAAGGGTCGAGCCGTACAGCTGAAATAGTGAAGGGATTGCGTATTTTTTCAAGGGTGGATGAAGACGATATCAAACTGGCCGACATTCGCGAAGGTTTGGAATCAACATTGATCATCATCAATAATTCGTTGACGAATAAGATTGAAGTGCGTAAAGATTATGCCGAGCTCCCAAAAGTAGAATGTTATCCGGGAAAATTGAATCAGGTATTTCTGAATATACTAAGCAATGGCATCTATGCGGTACAGGCTAAGTTCGGGAATGAACCCGGTGGATGGGTTCAGATCAAAACCCAATTGCGGGAACCTTATATAGATATCATTATCAGCGACAACGGAACAGGAATGGATGAGGAAACAAAAAAGAAACTGTTTGAACCCTTTTATACTACGAAACCCGTGGGTGAAGGTACCGGTTTAGGTCTTTCTATCGTATACAATACCATCAACAAGCATAACGGAATAATTAAAGTCGACAGCGAATTGGGAAAAGGCACTACTTTTACAATTTCTATCCCGATTAATCAATACAAAGTTTAAATTTGCCAGCCTGTGGACGAAGCCGAGAAAATAAAGGTTTTATATATCGACGATGAGCTGAATAATTTGAATTCGTTCAAAGCCAGCTATCGTTACGATTATAAAATATATACAGCTATCAATGCTGAAGATGCGCTGGAAATACTGAAAGCCGAGCCGGATCTTGAAATAATACTCAGCGATCAGCGCATGCCGGGCACTACAGGTGTAGAATTTTTTGAATCCATCCGGTATGATTATCCGAAACCGGTACGCATGCTTTTGACCGGCTATGCTGATATAGAAGACGTGGTAGACGCTATCAACAAAGGACATATCTTCCGTTATATCCGAAAACCCTGGATGGATGGCGATATCTTGTCGGCCATTGAAGAAGCCCACAAATACTATATGGCCAGCTCAAAACTGGTAGAGCGAAATCAATCCCTGCAAAAGGCGTATCACGAACTGGAACAATTTGCTTACCGGGTAACACACGATCTCAAAGGACCGATTATCAACTCCATGGCGGCGCTTGATGTACTTAAAACGGAAGATTCAGCAGAAGCCCGTACCGAAATAGTTGGGCTGATTATGAAGTCTCTCTCCAAACTGAATGATTTTGTAGATAATATGTTCTCATACTACCGCATTCGTTTGGGCGAAACCGCTATCCAAAAAATTGATTTTGAGCAATTACTTCAAGCTCAAATTGATATATTTGGTGTGACCTTAAAAATGCATCAGATCCGTTTTGAAAAAGTCATAAACCAACAGATGCCATTTATGTCGGATGATATCAAATGCAGCATCATAATCGCAAACCTGTTGTCGAATGCCTTTAAATATCAAAAGAAAGTTAATCCCGATAAATGGGTGAAACTGAGTGTAGATGTCAACAACGGTGAAGCAGTGATTAAGGTAAGCGACAATGGAATAGGGATCGATGAACAGCATCAGAAAAACATATTCGACTTGTTTTACCGGGCTACTACCAGCGAACCAGGATCCGGTATTGGTTTGTACAATGTTTACGATGCCGTTTTAAAACTGAATGGAAAAATTAGCGTGGAATCCGAATTGGGAAAAGGAACTACCTTTATATTAACTTTACCCAGCATCATGTAATGCAGAAAGCGGCAACATATACGCATTTTATACTGATTGACGACAGTAAAATGGATCTCTTCCTGATCTCTAAGATAATTCAGGTGGTTCAACCGGATGCGCAAATATTGTCCTTTGATCAACCCGATCTGGCGCTGGCTCATTTCCAATCTGCACAACCTGAAGTATCGTATCTTGTATTACTCGATATCAACATGCCGGTAATCAATGGCTTCGATTTTTTGGATGCTTTTCATAATCTGACCGAATCACAAAAAAGTAAATATTCCATTTACATATTAACCTCCTCCCATAATTTGACCGATATCGAACGCGGAAAATCAAATCCGTACGTTAGGGAGGTATTGCACAAACCGCTCAGCAAAGATCATTTTGTAAAATTGCTCAACCTTTAAGAACTTTTGTATGAAAAAATTTCTCATAATTCTGGCAGGAATCTTCCTTCTGTTTATTGCTGCAGCCATTGCACTTCCTTTTATTTTCAAGGATAAAATTGTAGACCTGGTTAAAGCAAGTGCCAACGATCAGGTGAATGCCCGCATCGACTTTAATAACGATATAGGACTGAGCCTGTTCAGCAATTTCCCTCATTTTACCATGACGCTCACTGACCTTTCGGTAGCTGGAGTCGATCAATTTGAAGGAGATACCTTGCTGGCGTTAAAAGAGTTTACTGCCACGCTCGATATCATGAGCGTAATCAAAGGCGAAAAGATCAAAATCATTGGAGTAGAACTTGTACAACCGCGCATTCATGCCATTGTACTGAAAGATGGAAAAGCAAATTGGGATATTACCAAACCGTCAGCTGACTCAACACAGGAAGAACCGGCAGATACAGCTGCAACCAAATTCAATATCAACCTGAAACGATTTGCAATAACCGATGCCTTTATTTCTTACGAAGATCAGCAAGGCAATATGGGTGCACAAATCATAGGTCTGAACCATACATTAACAGGCGATTTCAGCGAAGAATTATTTCTCATGCAAACCTTGACCAGCAGCGAACAGGTCTCGGTTTCGTATGGCGGGATCAAGTACCTCAACAAAGTTAACTTTAGTTTCAAAGCGGATCTGGATGCCGACATGAAGAACATGAAATTCACTTTCAAAGACAATAAAATTAACCTGAATGCCCTGGTATTTTCGTTTCAGGGTTGGGTCAGCATGCAAAACGACGACATCGCAATGGACATCACTTACGGAGCGGATAAAGCTGCATTTAAAGAGTTCCTTTCGCTTGTACCTGCCATCTATGCAAAAGATTTTAATACCATTGAATCATCCGGTAAACTGGGTTTTGATGGTTTTGTAAAAGGCACCTATAACGAAAAATCATTGCCTGCATTTGCATTCAACCTCCTCATTGAAAACGGAATGTTTAAATATCCGGCTTTGCCTGTTCCGGTAAAAGATGTACAAGTGCTGCTGGCCGTAACCAATCCCGATGGCGTTTTGGATCATACACAGGTTCAGTTATCAAAATTTCATTTCAACATTTCAGGAGATCCGTTTGATGCCAAATTGTTAGCCACGCAGGTAATGACTGATCCTTCGATTGACGCGCAATTCAAAGGCAAAGTGAATCTGGCCAATATCACCAAAATAGTGCCATTGGAAGAAGGCATGCAGATCAAAGGTTTGTTTGAAATGAACCTGAATGCAAAAGGACATGTTTCGACCATGGAACAAAATGTTGAAAATTTCTATGCAGGTGGTCAGTTAAAAATCAGCGACTTCTATTTTATCTCCAAAGATCTTCCCAAGGCATTTACCATTGCACAGGCTGAAATGAACTTTACACCCCGTGTTGTAAATCTTGCAAAATTTGATGCCAAAATAGGAAACAGCGATATGCACATGCAGGGTGAACTGACCAACTTTTACGCATATGCAATGGGCAAAGGTACCCTGAAAGGTATACTCAACTATCGTTCAGATTTGTTGGATGCCAATGAATTCCTGAGCGACGAACCACAACCGGAACAACCTCAGGTAACTGATACTACTGCCTTAGAAGCACCTGCTATTCCTGAACAGATTGACTTTACACTGAATTGCTCCGTAGGTAAACTCAAGTATACCAATATGGAAATTACGGATTTCAAGGGACAGGTACATGTTGCTGAGCAAAAACTTTCGTTCAACAAAGTATCCCTGAATACCTTAGGTTCTTCCATGACCATGGATGGTTATTATGAAACCACACAGCCAAAAACGCCAACCGCAAATATGGATTTCGGCATTAACAACCTCGATATTCAAAAAGCATTTGTTACATTTAATACCGTGCGGAAACTGGCTCCTGTTGCTGAAAAAACAACCGGTTCATTCTCTACTAAATTTCATATGACCACCGCATTCGATCAACACTTAAACCCGGTTTATGATCAATTGTTTGCCGAAGGTTCACTGGATATTCCTAAAGCCAGCATCAAAGGAGTTACATTATTTAATAAGGCTGCCGAGGTATTGAAATACGACCGCCTGAAAGATCCGGCATTGAACAATGTTCACATTCAGTTCAAAGTAGAAAAAGGCCGGATTTACACACAACCGTTTGATATGACGGTGGCATCTCAAAAACTCACGCTATCCGGATCAACCGGATTGGATCAAACCATCGACTACACAGGTAAAATGCTGTTTCCGAGAAGCGCTTTAGGTTCTGCCAATACTGCCTTGACCGATTTATTGAGTAAAGCCAATACCAAAGCCGGAACTCAGGTAAAGCTAAGCGAAAATATTCCGGTGAGTCTGCTCATCGGAGGTACCTTTACCAAACCTGATATTTCAACAAACCTGGGCGATGCGGCCAAAGATGAAGCGTCATCTGTGAAAGACCAACTTGCAGCAGAAGCGGATCGCAAACGCAAAGAACTGGAAGCCAAAGCCCGTGCCGAAGCCGACCGGCTTAAAAAAGAAGCTGAAACAAAAGCAAAGGCTGAAGCAGATCGACTCCGGAAAGAAGCTGAAACAAAAGCCAAAGCGGAGGCCGACCGGTTAAAGAAAGAAGCTGAAGCAAAACTGAAAGCAGAGGAAGAAAAAGCCAAAAAGAAGGCAGAAGAAGAAGCGAAGAAGAAGCTGAAGGGGTTGCTGGGCAAGTAGTTGGGAAATTTTCAAAAACTCCCTTTCGATCGTTCATCCCTTATCCAGACAGGACTTTTTTACTTTTCCACATCCTTTATTTTTTAAATTGCTTACTGTAACATTGTTGATTAAGTGATTCAGAAATTATGCATTTAGCTATTGCTGGGAATATCGGCTCCGGAAAGACCACATTAACCACCCTCCTGTCCCGTCATTACAAATTCGAACCGCATTATGAAGATGTGGAAGACAATCCATATATCAGCGATTTCTATGAAGATATGCAACGTTGGTCATTTAACCTGCAAATCTACTTTCTGAACAGCCGCTACAATACCGTACAACAGTTGCAGAAAGGCAAGAAAAAGGTAATTCAGGATCGTACCATTTATGAAGATGCCTATATTTTTGCTCCCAATCTGCATTCCATGGGACTGATGAGCACCCGCGATTTTGAAACGTATCAGCGCCTTTTTGAGGCTATGACCAGTACCATCAAGGCTCCCGACTTATTGGTATATCTGCGTGCTTCTATCCCTACATTGGTGAATCAAATCCAAAAACGCGGACGGGATTATGAAGATTCTATCCGCCTCGATTACCTGCGTAGGCTCAATGAACGCTACGAAGCCTGGATTTCTACTTACAAAAGTAAAATCCTCATCATCGATGTAGACAATCTCAATTTTGCCGAAAAACCGGAAGATTTGGGGATGGTCATCAATAAAATCGATGCAGAAATCAACGGACTGTTCTAAGTTTCACCGTTTTGTTCGCTCTATTCGTTAAATTTTTATTAATACTAAGCCGGTCAGGCACGGCGTTTGTTAAAATGCTAGTAAATTCACGCCCCGTATGAAAAACAGAATTCAACCTCACCTCCTGCTCTCTTTTTTAATGCTATTTCTTTTTCAGGCTGCACACGCCAAAGAATCTTACAATATCACCATCAAAATAAAAGGCCTTGAAAAACAGGAAATTTTATTGGGTTATTACTACGGCGACAAACAGTATATACGCGACAGTGCGCGTTGCGATGCAACAGGAAAAGTAGTGTTCAAAGGCAAAGATTCCCTGGATGGCGGAATCTACCTGATAGCTTCTAAGGATCGTCGCTTACTCTTCGACTTTGTGATCACTGAACAAATCTTTAGTCTGGAAACCGATACAATAGATTATGTCGGAAACATGAAAGTAAAAGGTTCAGCCGAAAACGAAACCTTCTTTTCATACTCCGCTTTTACCAGTAAAATGGGACGCCGGGCTATGGACCTGGACCGAAAATACAAAGAAGCCAAAGAAAAAAACGATACCCTCAGCGCACGTTTGTTGCGCGATCAATTGCGGAATATTGACGATTCCGTTGACCAGTATCGCAGAGGAATCATGCAGGATCACCCTGGCTTTCTCATGTCTAAAATATTTCGCATGATGCAGGAAATTGATGTGCCCGAACCTCCGAAACTGCCCAATGGAGCAACAGATTCACTCTTCGGCTATTATTTTTACCGCAATGCGTATATCAATCAAATCGATTTTACCGATGACCGGCTGGTGCGCACCCCGGTATTTTTTCAGCGCATTCAAACCTATATAACCCGCATCACTCCGCAAATACCGGATACCATTGCCGCTGCTGCATTTGATGTTTGCGATCGTGCGTTGGGCAGAAAAGAAATGCAGAAATGGCTGATTTATTGGATCACGAATCACTATGAAACGTCTGAATACATGGGAATGGATAAGGTTTTTGTATTGATGGCCGATCGCTATTATGCCAACAAAGAAGCGACTTATTGGGTAGATGAAGCCTTGCGTTTCAAAATCACCGATCGCGCCAACCAGTTACGCTATTCCTTAATCGGCAGCAAACCCCTGAACCTCTCTCTCCCTGACTCAGCGTTGCATTATCAAACCCTCTTCAATATCAAAGCAGATTATACTGTGCTGGTTTTCTGGGATCCTCATTGCGGACGATGCAAAGAAGAATTACCCCGGTTGCTGGAGCTCTACGGCAAACTGAACGGTACGGTTAAAAAAGAAAAGCGCATAGAAGTTTATGCCATGGCCTCTACAAACGATTATCCGGAATGGCGTAAATATATTCGCGAACATAAATTACCCTGGATCAATGTACACGACCCGAATAAAGAAAGCAACTACCACCGCTATTACGATATATACAGCACTCCGGTAGTATATTTGCTGGGTAAAGACAAACGCATTATTGCCAAACGACTTTCCATTGAACAAGTTGCAGATTTCATCGAAAAAGGCATTGAATAAGCAACCGGATGCTTAAGCATATTTTCCTGGTACTTTCACGTGAATACCTGACACGTGTTCGCAAGAAATCCTTTCTGGTAATGACCCTGCTGGCTCCTTTGCTGATTGTGGCTTTTTACGGACTTATAATTTACCTCTCGTTAAATCAGGAAAAAACCGATACCGAAAAGCAGGTATTTGTTTACGATGAAACGAAAATGTTTAAGGATAAGCTCCAAAACAGCACCACACTTCAATTTCATTTTGGTGCTGAACCCGATGCAGGCAAACAACGTGCTTTGTTATCGGAAGAGGATTATGCCGCCATTCTCATGCTCACCGGTGACTCGGGTGAAATCACTTCACGCCTGATTTATACCACCCAACCCGGTATGTTTACTGTTGAAAAAATTCAATCGCAACTGAGCCAGATTTTAAAAGACCGCTCCCTGGCCTTGCATGGGATAGATCAACAGGTATTGCAGGAAATTAACCGGCATAAACATACCCTGCAAACCGTGAAACTAACAGATGAAGGATTTGAAACAGGGAGTTCGGGAGTTTCCAGTGCTATCGGAATGATTTCTGCCATCGCCATTTATACCTTCATCTTTATTTATGGAGTACAGGTTATGCAGGGAGTTATTGAAGAAAAAACAAACCGCATCGTAGAAATCCTGATTTCATCACTTCGACCGTTTGAACTGATGATGGGAAAAATAATGGGCATTGCACTGGTCGGATTAACCCAGTTTTTTATCTGGGGTGTAGCCATCGTATTTCTGGGCAGTTATGTTTCAGGTTTTGTTATGCGTATGTTTGGTGGCCAGGTGCAATCGATTACCGCTGCAGCACAAGGTTCCGGTGCAGGTGAAATGTTCGCATCCTTATCGGGCGTAAACTTTCCGCTGATCGGAGGAATGTTTCTGTTCTATTTTCTGGGAGGGTATCTCTTTTATGGTGCTTTGTTTGCGGCCATTGGCTCAGCGGTTGATAATGAAACCGACAAACAACAATTCATGATGCCGGTAACTTTGCCTTTGATTTTAGCTTTTGCATTATCACAAACCATTATCCTGAGCAATCCTAACAGCAGTACGGCCATCTGGCTTTCCATTATTCCGTTTACTTCACCTGTTGCCATGATGGTTCGCCTCCCATTTGATGTTCCCGGCTGGCAACTGGCATTGTCGATGGTATCTATGATTCTTGGATTTATCAGTACTGCATGGATAGCCTCGCGCATTTACCGTATTGGCATACTCATGTACGGTAAAAAGCCAAGCTGGAAAGAACTGGGAAAATGGTTGTTTTATAAGGGATAAGTTATTCCAACGTGTTGCGGATTTTAGCAGTAAGTGTATCCGCGTACAACTTCCCATCCAGACATTCTACTGACTGTATGCGATGTATTGCATTGGTCAAAAACAATTCATCTGCCTGAAGCAATTCCATTAGCACGGCAGGTTTCTCTTCCAGTTCAAAATCATGCATGGGTAAATGACGCAGCAACACCGCGCGCATAACGCCCATTACACATCCTTCTGACAATGGTGGCGTAAATAGTTGACCATCCTTCACCCAAAACAAATTGGAAGAAGCGGCTTCGCAAATATGACCGTATTGATTCAGGATCAGCACATCGTCCCAACCCTTGTCTGCTGCAAATTTAAGCGCCTGAATATACACCAGTGCATTACCGGTTTTGAAATTACTGAGTGGAGAAGTGGGTTTCCAATCTCCCGGATAGATCCCTATTTGTTGAATCTTTTTTTGCTCATCGGGCAATGGAAATACTTCTACCTCAAATTGCACATCCTTCGATGAGGAACGATAAAAACCATCTGCCTTACTGTATGCAATTAAGCGAATCCGTGCCTGAGATTGTTCTCTAACGGCAGGACGCAACAATGATTCAAGCTTGTTTACATCCATGGTAGCAGGCAATCCAAGATATTTCAATCCGGCATTTAAGCGGGCTGCATGATCACGCACATGGCGTATGTTACCCTCCACCACAGCCATGGTTTCAAATAACAAATCGCCATACACAAATGCTCGCTCCATGGATCTTACAAATCAGACAAAAGTATGTTATCCTTAAATCGAACGCCCTTTTCCGTCATTTCAACTGTACACGCTTCATGAACCGGATCGTGTTCGAAAAACAAAATAGCAGGCGATTCGGTAGCTTTCTTCAACGTTTGTTGTTTTTCATTCATGGTTTCCAGCGGACGCACATCATAACCCATTACGTACGGAACAGGAATATGACCTTGCGTGGGTACCATATCCGCCATATAAATAACCTGAAAGCCTTTGTACCGGATTACGGGATGTACCATTCCGAATGTATGTCCGTATGAAAACAAAAAATCCATTTCGGGATGAATCTGATCTTTTTTACCGATGAATTTTAATTGTCCGCTCTCCTGTATGGGAAGAATATTCTCTTTGAGAAAGGAAGCTTTTTCGCGTTGATTGGAAGCCTGCGCTTCATTCCACTGCTCCTCTCCAACCCAGTAAGTTGCGTTGGGAAAAGTGGTTTCGAATTTAGTCCGGTCTGCATTCCAGCGAATACTACCTCCGCAATGATCAAAATGCAGATGAGTAAGCAGCATATCCGTAATATCACCGGTGGTAAAACCCAGGGCATTCAGCGAAGCCTCAAGCGAAGCATTCCCGTGTAAATAATAATACGAAAAAAATTTCTGATCCTGTTTGTCCCCGATTCCGTTATCGATCAGAATCAGGCGATTTCCGTCTTCAATTAATAAACAACGCATGGCCAGGTCTATCATATTGTTTTCATCGGCCGGATTAGACTTGTTCCAGATAGATTTCGGTACAACACCAAACATTGCTCCTCCATCCAGTTTAAACAATCCTGTATCTATAGTATGTAATTTCATGGTTTTCGAATTTATGGCACTAATTTTTTAACTTCAAACAAGCCTGTTTCCATATTTATTTTAAAATCCTTTTCATCAAAATAATTCAGATCCAATAACTGCCAGTCCTTTTGCGGCACAATCATATCCCATTTACCTTTGGTCATGGTTACCCATACCGGCATTTCAAATCCTTTCACCACCTGTCTCCAACGATAACGGATCACCAGGTTACCATCTGCCTGACCAGACACTTTGTATTCAAGTACCGGAATTTTACTCTCGTGGAGGTATTGTTTGAAAAATGCATCCCAGGAGCGGCCGGTAGCTTCATTAAAATAGTTCAAAACATCGGTGGTATTGATAATCTTTTTTTGGTGTCTTACCGCAAATCCCTTCAATGCAGCAAACCAAAGGGAGTCGTTATTCAGCATACTTCGCATGGTATGCAGCATCCATGTGCCTTTATAATAAATATCGTTGTCGTGGCGGTCGTGAAAGTATACATCCCGCGGACCCATCATTGGTTCTTTGTTTACGATCTTCTCCTTTTGCTGATTCAGGTAATGTTGTGATCTGGCTTTACCCTGCATATACTCAACATACAATGCTTCGGAATAGGTTGTAAAGCTTTCGTGGATCCACATTTCAGCCGGATCATCTGCAGTTATGCTGTTGGCAAACCATTCGTGTCCGCTTTCATGGATAATGATAAAATCAAAGTTGAATGGATTGTTTTGGTAATTATTTCCATAAGCCACACAACTTTGATGCTCCATTCCCCAGAAGGGTGCTTCTACCAATTTATAACCATCGGAAGCAAAGGGATACGTTCCGAAATAATATTCAAAAGCCTGAATCATGGTTTTGACCTGTTGAAAATGTGTTGCAGCTTTTTCTTCATTTCCTTTAAGCACAAAATAATTCAGTTCGAGCATTGCCTTTCCTTCATCATGCAACATGCTGTCGCGTATATATACATAATCGCCGATATTGACCGTGATGGAATAATTGTTGATCGGATTTCTTACCTGCCAGTGAAAGCGGTTGAATCCCGGAGATGAATTTTCTTCTGTTCTTACCCACCTGCCATTTGAAACACCGGTTAATCCCTGAGGAACTTCCAGATGCATATCTACGCTATCGGCCTCATCACTCCAGTGATCTTTACATGGAAGCCACACCGATGCGCCAATACCTTCGCAGGCCAGACCAATCCAGGGTTTCCCCGATGAATCACTGCTCCACACAAATCCTCCGTCCCATGGAGCTTTTTTGGCAGCTACCGGAATGCCGGAAAAATATATGGTGAGGTAGGTAAAAGTTCCGGATTCAACTTTTAGGGGCATTTGCACCCAAACAGCATCACTGTCGCGAAGGTATGTACATACCGCATTGCCTAGTTTGATGCTGTCGATTCCCATTTTGTAGGAAAAATCAATCTGCAAGCGGTTGAAATTTTGTACAGCGAGTAAGCCGATGCGGTTCGCTCCAACAATGCGTTTTTGATCCGGTATTACTTTCAAAGCAATATCGTAATGCTTTACATCGTAACAATTACGCATCGGACTCAATGCTCCATGAAGTAAATGGCGCCGGCTTATTTTATTTTGTGCACTTACAGACTGTAACAAACTGATACAGAGTAACAACAGAACAAATCTCCAAAATTTATTCATTTTGTAAATCTAAACGGAAATCCATTAAACTTGCAAGACATTCAGAGACCACAGGTTGTTAACTCATCCCATAGTATATTGCATTAACAAAAACATATAAATATCATGTCGAAAGGAATTTTACACGGAAAAAAAGGAATCATCTTTGGTGCACTTAACGATAAATCTATTGCCTGGAAAGTGGCTTTGGCTGCTCATGCCGAGGGCGCTCAGTTTGTATTAACCAATGCTCCCATAGCCATGCGCATGGGCGAAATCAATAACCTGGCCGCAGAATGTAACAACGCTCAAATCATTCCATGCGATGTGAGTAAAGATGAAGACATGTTGAATCTGATTACCAAATCTACTGAAATACTGGGTGGTAAATTGGACTTTGTATTGCATTCTGTAGGCATGAGTCTCAATATCCGTAAAGGAAAAGATTATACCGATCTGGATTATAAATTCATGCACGAGACCCTGGATATTTCTTCTATCTCCTTCCACCGCATGATGTCTCAATTGTGGAAACAGGATGCCATGAACGAATGGGGTTCCATAGTGGCGTTGACCTATATCGGGGCTCAGCGCATATTTCCGGATTACCACGAAATGGGCGACGCTAAATCTTTACTCGAGAGTTTTGCCAGAGGATTTGGCTATCGTTTTGGAAAAGAAAAGAAAGTGCGTGTAAATACTATTTCACAAAGTCCGACAATGACTACTGCCGGATCCGGAGTTAAAGGATTTGGCGATTTTTATGATTATGCAGGAGCTTTGTCGCCTTTAGGTAATGCATCAGCCAGCGATTGTGCCGCTTATTGCATTTCTCTTTTCAGCGATTATACCCGTATGGTAACCATGCAAAACCTCTTTCACGATGGAGGATTCAGCCATACCGGATTCAGTCACGATGTATTTAAACTGATAGAAAAGAGAGGCGAGTAAATAATGTTGGAGCAATATGGATCCAAAGATTACTGCATTTCTGAATAAACTACCCGGCGAAAAATTAAGCATTGCAGCTGCATTGAGGGATCTGTTTCTGGAATACTGCCCGCCTCTTTCCGAATCTATCAAATGGAACAATCTTACCTTTTCACAGGGTAAAGATTATCTTGTTTTTATTTATACCTACAAAACCACTCCTTATCTCAATCTCGGTTTTCTAAAAGCTACTTCACTGAAAGATCCGGATCAGCTGTTTAAGGGAACCGGTGCAGGAATGCGACATATTAAGATTCACAACATCCATGCTATTCCTGAAAAACAAGTGCGCAAATGGATTAAAGAATCGATGGCGTTGAGTAAAAAATAGAGCTGTTACCTTTTGAATTTTCGTATTTCTCAATTAATTCCACATTTTTGCACCCAATGGCATTTAGAGACGTGGGATCAAAAATCATCATAAAAACAGAAGCGCAGATTGATGGAATTCGGAAGAGTTCACAATTGGCAGGCAATACACTGAAGGCTGTTGCACCTTATGTGAAAGCAGGAGTTACAACCGAGTACCTCAATAAAATTTGCGCTGATTATATACGCGACCATAAAGCCAGGGCAGCCACATTGGGTTATAACGGGTATCCGAAAGAAAGTTGCATTTCGGTGAACGATGTTATATGTCATGGCATTCCCGGTAAGCTGGAGTTGCGTGATGGGGATATTGTAAATATCGATGTCACCACAATACTCGATGGTTTTTTTGGTGATACCAGCACCATGTTTATGGTTGGTGAAGTAACGGAACATGCCCGGCAATTGATAGATGTAACCCGGACCTGCCTTAATCTTGGAATTGCACAATGCCTGCCCGGAAAGCACGTGGGCGACATCGGATACGAAATAAACAAATATGCGACCTCATTTGGTTATGGTGTAGTGTATGAGTTTTGTGGACACGGAGTTGGATTGAAATTCCACGAAGAACCGGAAATTTGCCATGTTGATGAAAAAGGACGAGGTGCTATATTTCAACCGGGAATGATCTTTACCATCGAACCTATGATCAATGCCGGTAAAGCAAGGGCACGGATAGATAAAAAAGACCATTGGACCGCACGTACCATTGATGGGAAATTATCGGCACAGTTCGAACATACCATTCTGGTTACTTCCACCATTCCGGAAGTTCTGACAGATGCGGATCATGTTTATCCCAAACCTGAAAAAACGTTTTGATTAAACGGCTACGCTATAATCGCGTAAGGCATCATTTAAAGAAGTTTTTGTGTCGGTAGATGCTTTTCGTTTTCCGATGATCAAGGCACAGGGAACCTGAAATTCTCCTGCAGCAAATTTCTTGGTATACGAACCGGGGATCACCACTGATCGTGATGGTACCACGCCTTTATATTCAACCGGAGAGTCTCCGCTTACATCAATTATTTTGGTCGACTGTGTGATGGTAACCCCTGCACCCAGCACAGCTTCCTTTTCTATACGTACACCTTCCACAACAATACAACGCGAACCGATAAAGCAATCGTCTTCGATTATAACGGGTGCAGCCTGAACAGGTTCCAGCACGCCTCCAATTCCAACTCCACCACTCAAATGAACCCGCTTACCAATTTGAGCACAACTACCAACAGTTGCCCAGGTATCTACCATGGTTCCTTCATCCACATAAGCGCCGATATTCACATAGCTTGGCATCAAAATAACACCGCGTTGCAAGAATGCACCATATCGTGCTACAGCGTGAGGTACTACACGAACGCCCAACTTTTCGTAGCCGGTTTTGAGTTTCATTTTATCGTAGAATTCCATCGGACCGGCATGCAATGTTTCCATGTGCTGAATCGGGAAATAAAGAATCACTGCTTTCTTCACCCACTCGTTTACCTGCCATCCGTCTTCGGTTGGTTCTGCTGTGCGCAGTTTGCCCTGATCCAGTAATTCAATAACTTCCTGAATGCGGGCACTGTAATTTGGATCTTTTAATAATGTACGATCCGACCAGATTTCTTCGATATAAGCTTTTAATTCCATGGTATTTTTGCTGCTGCGAACTTACATCGGCAGTTTGATTGAAACAAAAAAAAGCCGGCACAAATGTGCCGGCTTTTTTCAAATGGAACCAATTCCAATTAATGAGCTACAACAAATTTCAGGGTTGAATTACCTTCTGAAGTTTTAATGTTTACGAAGTAGATACCAGATTTCAGGTCAGAAGCATCGAATGCCACAGAGTGGTTTCCGGCTGCGTATCCGCCTTCTTTAACGGTCATTACTGATTTACCCAAAATGTCCAATACTTCTATGGTTACATTTTTATCGGTATTGTTAAGGTTAAAGTCAACCACAGTAATACCGTTGGTTGGGTTAGGGAATACTTTGCTGATGCTGATATTGCTGTTGTTTTCAATAACGCCGGTGTTGAACAAACCGTTTTCATCATCGCGGTCATCGGTAGCATTCAGAATGAAACGTTTGTTTACATCATTATCATAATAAGATACAAATGCAACGATATAAGTATTTGAAGGTTTGTTGATACCTAAACCATTATTGGTATTTTGCAGATTGCTTACTTTTCTCAACTCCGAAGGCAATACGGTATAGTCTACACTAGTTTCGGTAGGCATCTGATACGTATAGTTCTGGGTATAAGTAGCATCTTTGGTTGGAGCGGTAATTACACCGGCTGTTCCCCATGCGGTTGAAGGAATTGCACGTACAGCATGATCATGGAAATAACCAACCATATAACCAGGTTCGTTGTACAACGGATGGTTTGATCCACCTGCTGCTGCATCATCTTTAGAATAGTAGTTGTGTTGAGTCCAGGTAGTACTGGTAGATCCTGTATATGGTCCACGGCATTTATCTTCTACAATCATGGTATGGATTCGCAGATCCCCAGGCATTCCATGATCCACAAATTTAACTTCTACAGTGTAATTCAATTGACCGCTGGAAGCATTGTAGGTTTTGTTTTTGATAGAAATATTCAATGGAGTTACATCGTTCATTTTCTCAGCAACTTTTGTTGTCCAAACGTTACGACTCATACCAATGGTAGTTTGGTCGTTGAATTTGGTACGATCAATCCATGCAGTAGGATAACCGGTTGCATAGGTTGAATTGAGGGTGTTGCTTTCGGTATGTGCCAAACCATCTGAATTGTGATGAATAACAGCAGTAAATTTACCGGCGTATGTTGGATTTTCTTCCATTTCGCGCACTACACGGTGTCCGTCAGGGCAATATCCGCACCAGCCTCCTGAACCTTCTTCAAACATCACTTTCTTGGTTCCTGATAATCCTTCGTTCACGAAGAAAGTAAATGTTACGGTATCAGAGAATACACCCAAGGTATTGATATTCGACAACCAGGCTTTAACTGTTTTGTTGGTTCCTGCATCAGCTGAAACCGGCACAAAATTGGTTGAACTGGCTATTTCACCTGATCCACCTGATTTTGTAATAGTAAGTCCGCTTACATTATTTGTTACAGTTGCACCACCATTTACAGAATAATTAATGGTAGCTGCTGAGATATCCTGAGTTCCTAAATTGAATGCACTCACTTTAATAGGCAAGCCTCCTGAAGTATTCAAGCTTACAAGACCGCCTGTAGCATTGGATAATTTAGCTTTGATGGCTTGTTGTGGGCCTTTGTAGAAAGTGTAAACATCTGACAAAGCTGGATCATGACTTCCGTTCTTTCCGCCAAACGGAAGATTCGGGCTTCCATCGATATGAACACCATCGTCCTGTGCAGCATTTTGGCAACCGATTGTTCCGGAGAATGTTCCGTAACCGTAGTTCTCTACGACATCGAATACGTTTCCGGACTCATACAAACGGATACCGAAATAGGTAACATTTGCATTGGTGGCAGATGGTGTGCTGGAAGTACGTGCGAGTCTCCATTGTACTACAAATACACGATTTGGCGCTGTACCATAAGTAAATGAACGGATATCGGACGGGTAAGTTGAATAATTATCGATTTTCAGATTATCCCAAAAACCAAAAATAGCCGACTTTGGAGCAGATGCACTCGGGAGAGCAACATTGTTCACATTATCGGTAGTTTGACTCACATCAAATGTGATGTATCCACTGGTACTTGCTTTGAACTGCGTTACAGCTGTACCAAAGAATGAAAATGCAAATGGCAAAGTCTGAGCTGATGAAAGCACATTGGTTTGTGCACCTGCTGAACCTACAATAATGTTCGAAGCGCTGGTATTGCCAAAATTATATTCAGGTCCGACACCAGCGGTTTTGATGACGTAGTAATAGCTTTGTGCAAACGCACCTGCCGCAGTTAATCCTGCAATTGCAAGAGAGAGTAATTTTCTTTTCATGATGAGTTGTTAGGTGTTTAGTTATAGTTAGTTATTGTTAAATTTTGTATGGTGAAGAGTTATCTTTGCTTATATACGTTGCATATTTAGAAATTTATTACCTAAAAAGCAACTTAATATTCGGGCAAATCACTGTTTTTACATAAACGGATTCTATATTTGCATTTTATTTACCTCATATGAAAAGAATTGTACTTACCATTTTCTTATCAGGACTGATCACATTGGCCATGGCCCAGTCCTTATCCATTTCCAACAAAAATGTAATGGTTGAGGGTCCAAATGCCGGTTATAAAGATGCTGAATGTACCATTACAAATATCAGTTCGGATGCCGCCGACACAGCGTTTACCTGGACTATTCTGGAAATAAATACACCGGGAACCTGGGCTTTGAGTATGTGCGACCCTAAAGATTGTTATATCGGACTGAATATTGGTATGAACCGTAGTTTTAACCTGAAACAAACCGGATCAGGTCCGATTAAGGCTACCTTCGATTTTATGAGTACTCAGGGCAGCGGCAATATCAAAATGGTATTATCGAGCATAAAAACTCCTCAAAATGCTGATACACTGAATTTTACTGGTACTGCATGGACAACCGGCCTGGCAGAAACCAAACGTAAACAACCCCTCTCCTTCTATCCAAATCCTGTTAAAGATCAAATGAACATTCAGTTTCACTCGAAAGGAATGGTACATATAGATATTTTTAATGTATTGGGAGAAAAAGTAAAATCATTCAGTCACGAAGCCACTAAACCTACCATTTCAGTAGCTGACTTGCAGAATGGTATGTATTTCATCTCCGTTCTTGAAAACAACACATTGTACACCAGGTCGTTTACAAAAGTTAATTGATACAAACCTATATGCATCAAAAAAGGCTATTACATGTGTAATAGCCTTTTTTGTTATATCAGAATCAATCGTCATTTGACAGATTGAATCAATCACTAACTCATGTCCAAATAACCCGAATCAAGTATTAGACCTTTGAGGTTAAATAATTTAAACACCTATTTATTTTTGCTTATTAATAGGCAACAATGGCTGTTCTCAATGAGTCAGCATTATTACTCCAGTTTACTTTATAGCCGTATGGGCATCCAAAACTTACCGGCTCACCCTGTTCATCAACACCAAAGGTAACTTTTACTTCTTTCAGCATACCTTTATGGTTTTTGATTCCGGAGTAAGGACCTGTAGCACAATTTGTACGGAATATTATTGGTTCAATTACCTGCGTCTGGAAAGAAACAGCCTTACGGGTAAAACCCCATTCTATAACTCCATCCACACCGTTTAAACTGGTATCTCCTAAAGTTGTAATGGTATTAAAACCTGCTCCGATATTGAATGTTCTTTTGCGGTTAATATTCCAGATTCTCTCATCACCGGAATTATCAAAAATCATGGTGCCTGTTCCCCAGAATTTATGTACCACTTCGTTGCTCACAAAAATCTTTCCACCACTCACATTGCGTACATAATAAACACCGGAATATTCCAGCGAATTACCGGTAATTTTATGGGTTATGGTAACTCTTGTACTGGTAATTTGAATCACCGAAGCCGAATCCGACCACTTCTCTCCTTCAATCAATTCTATAATAACGGTTCCTTTCCGGGTTCTGCTTCCACTGGCATTATCACCGTTATAATTGATAATAATGCGCTTGAGGTTGATGAAATCCGAATCGTTTACAGTGGCTCCGCTGATTGGGTAAACCTTACCCAGCGAAGAATTCTCCATTACCGTTGTTATATCATCCAGCAAAGCCTCAGAGGCTGTATGCAACAAGTTTTCGTCGGATGAGAATTGCGTGAAATCAGTTCCCAGATTGGAAGGATCGCCTCCTGTGCTTTTCTTGCATGAGGTATGAATAAGCACTCCAAAAAAAAGCGTTACGATAAATACGGATGTAATTTTTTTCATATCAGGTTTAAGTCAGTATGAGGGAGTTATTATTCCCTCATCAGGATTTATAGGAATCAAATTTAAAGCAATTTTTCAATATTATTTCACACGCTTTTTCAATTTCTTCATCAGTTATGATCAGAGGCGGTGCAATGCGCATCTTTTGAGGTGCAAACAGGAACCAATCAGTAATTAATCCATCGGCAATGCAGCCGTCGATAATGGCTTTGTTGATTTCAAAATTGCTGAATTCAAGCGCCAGCATCAAGCCTTTGCCGCTGATACTTTTAATCAGGGGGTGACTGAGCCTCTTACGAAACAGGTTTTCTTTTGCCGGAATGGAGACCATCAGATTAGCAGACAATAACTCATTTAAAGCAGCCAATGCTGCAGCGCAAACAACCGGATGACCACCGAAAGTGGTGATATGCCCCAAAATCGGATCACCTGCCATTGCAGCCATCCTTTCGTTACTGCTAATAAACGCACCTATCGGCATTCCTCCTCCAAGAGCTTTGCCCAACAACAAAATATCTGGTACAAGACCATATTGCTCAAATGCGAACAAACTACCCGTACGCCCCATGCCGCACTGAATTTCATCCAGTATAAGCAAGGCACCTGTTTCATAGCATCGTTTTCGAATGGCTTCCAGGTAACCCGGATCCGGTGTTGCATATCCGCTCTCTCCACGCACAGTCTCCAATATAACACAGGCTGTTTGTGTGGTAATTTCAGAGATCGCTTCAAATTGATTGTAGGGCAAGAACCGAACACCGGGCAACAAAGGCCGGTATGCATTCTTAAAATACTCATCGCTGTTTAAACTCAAAGCACCGTGTGTACTTCCATGATAGGCCTTTTCAAATGCAATGATTTCACTTCTGCCGGTAATCCGCTTGGCCAGTTTCAAAGCCCCTTCGGTTGCTTCCGAACCCGAATTGACAAAATATACGCAATTCAGGTTCTCTGGCAGCAGTGCAGCCAACTGTCGGGCTAATCTTACCTGAGGCGATTGTACGAATTCGCCATACACCATCACATGCATATACTGATCGGCCTGATTTTTTATGGCTTCAATCACAGCTTTGTTTCCATGCCCCAGATTGCTTACGGCTATACCGGAAATAAGGTCGAGGTATGCTTTACCATGAGCATCATAGAGATAACATCCTTCAGCACGTTCAATTTCAATTAAGAGTGGAAATGCTGTTGTTTGTGCCTGATAGCGTAAAAAGAGTTGTTTTTGAGAAATATGCATCCCGTCAAATATCGCATTTAGCCTAAAATTTTAAGTAATATTGTTTCTTCAATTCTTATGTCGCGTACACCACTCCAACTCCCCGATGCCTTTCAGTTCAACATAAACATTGCTGTACGCATCACCGATATCAACTACGGCAATCATTTAGGCAACGACAAATACCTGGCTTATATGCAGGAAGCCCGTGTTTGCTTTTTTGCCCAATGGGGATATACCGAGATGGATATTGAAGGTATCTCAGTTATCATGGGCGATTCTGTTTTGGTATATAAGCAAGAGGCTTATTATGGCGATATTTTAACCTTCGAAATTGCAGCAGGAGGTTTTGGTAAGAGTAGTTTTGATCTGTTTTACCGTATTACACATAGCGAAACCGGAACCCTGATTTGTGAAGCCAAAACCGGGATGGTTTGCTACGACTATGCAACACATAAAACAAAAGAGGTACCCGAAAAATTCAGCGCCTTGTTTACATAATTCCTTGTATCTTTTAGCCTTCAAACGCATTATTCCATGATCAAACCCACAGCCAAATTCAAAAACCTGAAACGGGAACTCGAAAAGATCTTTATTTCGGATCGTAAAAAGGCCTATAACTACAAACAACTGGCTGCAATGCTCGATATCACCAGCAATGAAGGGCGCGAAGCCATAATTCGCAACCTGAAATTACTCGAAAAGGAACAGGTGATCGAAGAAATAACACCGGGGAAATTTATCGCTTTGCATATCTCTCAATTCATTGAAGGTACCATTCAGATAACGCAGCGGGGTACCGGATTTCTTATAGCTGAATCGGGAAACAAGGAAGATATATTAATTGAAAGCGATCACCTCAATACAGCCTTGAACGGTGATAAAGTAAAAGTAAATGTATTCGCGCACAAATCCGGAGGTCGTACCACCGGGGAAGTAATAGAAGTGGTTGAACGCAAGAAGTCTGAGTTTGTTGGAGTGATTCAACTAAGTGCCAGTTATGCGTTTATGGTTCCCGACGATAAACGGGTGTATACCGATATATTTATTCCATTGCAGCAACTGAATAAAGCTAAAAATGGTGACAAGGTTGTGGTACGCATAAATGAATGGAACCCGATACAAAAAAACCCCATTGGCGAAGTGCTTTCTGTTTTGGGTAAACCGGGCGATCATATGACCGAAATGCATGCCATCATTGCAGAATTTGGTTTCAGCACGAGCTTTCCTGCACAGGTAGAAAAGGATGCAGAACGGATCCCGTTTGAGATTCCTGCTGCAGAAATCAAATTGCGACGGGATTTCCGTAATGTGTTAACCTTTACCATAGATCCGGAGGATGCCAAGGATTTCGATGATGCGCTTTCCATTCAAAAACTGGATGATGGATTATGGGAAATCGGTGTTCATATTGCTGATGTTGCGCATTATGTGCCTGTTGGAAGTGCCTTGGACGAAGAGGCTTTAAAGAGGGCTACATCTGTTTATCTGGTAGATCGGACCATTCCAATGTTGCCCGAAAAACTTTCAAACGGGGTTTGTTCGCTCCGGCCCAATGAAGAAAAACTGACTTTTTCAACTGTGTTTAAAATGAACGATGCCGGAGAAGTCAAAGATACCTGGATTGGCAAAACCATTATATACAGTGACCGTCGTTACAGTTATGAAGAAGCTCAATTGTGCATCGAAACCGGCGTGGGAGATTATGCCGAAGACATTCGGACATTGAACCGGCTTGCGCTTATTCTGAAGGCTGAGCGCTTTCGCAACGGTGCTGTAAATTTCGAAACCGAAGAAGTGAAATTTAAGTTGGATGAAAACTTTAAACCTATCGGGATCTTTAAAAAGGTACGCAAAGATGCCCATAAACTCATCGAAGAATTTATGTTGCTGGCCAACCGTACAGTGGCCGGATATGCACATCATCTGGGTAAAGGCGACAAAAAGAAAACGTTTGTTTACCGCGTACATGAAGCACCCAGCGAAGAAAAACTCAAACTCTTTTCAACCTTTGCCACGCGATTCGGTTATCATATCAAAACTACCAGCGACAAAGCCATCGCACAATCGTTCAATAAACTTCTTTTGGATGTGGAAGGCAAACCCGAGCAAAATATTATTCAAAGTATGGCCGTGCGCAGTATGATGAAAGCGTACTACACTACTTCGAAAACAAGTCATTATGGATTGGGCTTCGATTTCTATACCCATTTCACTTCCCCGATTCGTCGCTACCCCGACTTAATGGTGCACCGTTTACTTTTCAATTACCTGCACAAAGGGAAATCGGCCGATGAAAGACAATATGAGGCCATGTGCAAGCAATCGTCGCAAATGGAGATTCAGGCAGCGGATGCAGAGCGGGCATCAGTTCGCTACAAGCAAGTGGAATACATCAGTAATTTTATCGGGCATCAATTCTCGGGTGTGATTTCAGGAGTAACCGAATGGGGTATGTATGTTGAGATTACAGAATACAAATGCGAAGGCATGATACGACTGAGTTCCCTAGCCGATGACTTTTATGAATTTGATGAATACAATCAATGGATCATTGGTCGAAATACCCGAAAAATTTTCCAGCTCGGAGGTCTCATCGAAGTGATCGTAAAAAACGCCGACATTTTAAAACGTCAGATTGATCTTGATTTTCCCAACAATGCGATCATTTCACGCAATAAAAAGAAGGTAGAAAAACATCAGCGAAAAGAAGAAAAACGTAAACAGGGACAATCATCAACTAAGCCCAAAAAGAAAAGAAGACGCTGACATGCATACTGCTCAAACATCGTTTAAGGGATCATGGTTCAGACAGAGTGGACATCTTGAAACGATTTTACCTGCTTTATTTCGCCGAATCCATATTCCTTACCGTCGCGAACGACTCGAGTTGCCCGATGGTGACTTTCTGGATATAGATACCCTGCGAAACAACAACAAGCGAATGGTAGTGCTTTTGCATGGCCTCGAAGGAAGCGCACAATCTGCTTATATTAAAGGAATGGCGCACTCTTTTGTTGCTCAAAAATGGGATGTGGTTGCCGTGAATTTCCGCAGTTGCAGCGGAGAAATGAACCGGTTGCTTTCTTCTTATCATAGCGGAGCCACGCAAGATCTCGACTTCGTGGTGCAATACATACATCGCCACTACGCCTATGATCATCTTGCCCTCATTGGTTTCAGTCTGGGAGGAAATGTATTGTTAAAATATTTGGGTGAACTACATCATCATCATCCGGCTAATCTGCAGGCTGCAGTTGCCATTTCAGTTCCGGTAGATTTAGGTGCTTCAGCCCTGCAATTGGCTTCATTTCAAAACAGTTTATACATGAGGCGTTTCCTCCGGAGTTTGAAACATAAAATGAAAATGAAAGCGCTGCAGTTTCCCGGACAGATAGATCTTTCCGGACTGGAATCAATCCGCGATTTTTACGCCTTTGATGATCAGTTTACCGCACCTATGCATGGTTTTCGTAATGCACAGGATTATTATGACCGTTGCAGCTCCGTCCATTTCTTGGGTGGAATTACTGTTCCTACCCTATTGCTCAATGCATTCAATGATCCTTTTTTAACACCCGAATGTTTCCCTGCTGCAAAAGCTGCATTGCAAACTGAGTATCCACAATATGGCGGACATGCCGGATTTGCTCAGAGACTCCCAAATGGCCTGTATTGGAGCGAGCAAAGAGCTTTGAATTTTATAACTAAAACAATCGGTTGATACCCAGCATTCTCAAACTGGTTTGTACAGGTTGTCCTATAGCTTTTCAATCATTCCAATCCACCTTAATTGTCATATTCTCTGTGAAATCAGACTTGCGCATTTCCTTAATTTTTTAATTTCACGACTTCGGTTATATTCGAGCCCCAAATCAGTGCACATGAGAACCTTATTCACTTTTCTATTTTTATCGCTGGCCATGGCCGGATTCGCGCAGAAAAAAAACATGAAACCCATGCTGGGGTATGATAAAATTTACCCTTACAAAGAAAGCGCCGCAGGCCGCATAGCCAAAGTGGAGAAGCTGGGTAAAATGGGGTTCATCAAAGAAGACGGCGAAGAATTGGTAGCCTGTAAATACGATAATATTTATCCCTGGGAGAAAGGCAGAGCCAAAGTAGAAATTGCCGGCAAATACGGATTCATCCGAGAAGCAGATGGTGAAGAATATATACAGGTGAAATACGATTATATCGGTCCATTTAAGAATGGTTTGGCTATAATTACCAATTTGGGACGACGCGGACTGATCAACGAAGAGGGAACCGAAGTAGTTCCACTCGACTAAACTCTTTTTGTCAAACTGCTGCTTATTGCGCATTATCAAGCGAAATCAGTACTTTTCTTGCACCCTAACGCCTGTTTAAAATCACTTTTTGATTTATTAATTTATTTTTTTTCTACCTGAGGGAAATCGTATTTTTGCCCTCTATACTTATACGTAAATCATAGTTATGACAACCCAATCGATTGTAGAGAAAGTAATGAGCAAGGCCTCCAAGGCTTATGTCAATTTAAGTGCTGCTGAACTTGTTCAACATGCCATTCTGAATGGCGAAGGAGTATTATCCGACTCCGGAGCTTTAATGGCCGACACAGGTGAATTTACGGGACGATCACCCAAAGACAAATATTCGGTTGCGGATGCAAAAACCGAGAATACTGTTTGGTGGGGAGATGTGAACCAGAAATTTGATCCTGCTAAATTCGAAACCCTTCTCCAAAAAGTATTGGATCATTACGCAGGAAAACAAATTTATGTACGCGATGCATATGCATGTGCAGATCCCCGCTACCGCTTAAATATTCGCGTAATCAACGAAACCGCTTACCACAATCTGTTCTGCCATAATCTATTCCTTCGTCCTACAACTGAAGAACTTACTAATTTTCAGGCCGAATGGTTAATTATAAATGCCCCAAGTTTTAAAGCAGATGCCAAAACAGATGGTACCCGCCAGCATAATTTCACCATGATCGATTTCACCCGCAAAATCATTTTGATTGGTGGAAGCGCATATACCGGTGAAATGAAGAAAGGGATCTTTACCGTTTTGAATTATATCCTGCCTGAAGAACGCAATACACTCTCGATGCATTGCTCGGCTAATATTGGAAAAAACGGCGATACTGCTGTATTTTTCGGTTTATCAGGAACAGGTAAAACTACCTTATCAGCCGATCCGGAACGCAAACTGATCGGCGATGACGAGCATGGTTGGGCTGAAGATTCGGTCTTCAATTTCGAAGGTGGTTGCTATGCTAAATGTGTAGACCTGACCAAAGAAAAAGAGCCTCAGATTTTTGATGCAATCCAGTTTGGATCTTTGCTGGAGAACACCCGTTTTATTCCCGGAACCACTACGGTAGATTATGCAAATATTACTGTAACCGAGAATACGCGTGCGGCATATCCAATCTACATGATTGATAATATTGCCGTACCATCGGTTGGAAAAACTCCTGAAAACATTTTCTTCCTGACTGCAGATGCATTCGGGGTATTGCCTCCGATTTCAAAACTGAATCCCGGACAAGCAATGTACAGTTTTATCAGTGGTTATACTGCTAAGGTTGCTGGTACCGAAGCCGGAGTTACCGAGCCACAGGCAACCTTCTCAGCTTGTTTCGGCAAAGCCTTTTTACCTTTACATCCGGGTAAATATGCCAAAATGCTGGGCGAAAAATTGAAATCTCATCCAAATATCAATGTTTGGCTGATCAATACCGGCTGGACCGGTGGAGCTTATGGCACAGGATCACGCATGAAATTGCCGTTGACCCGCGCCATGATTACCGCGGCATTAACTGGTGAATTAAATAAAGTGGAATATGAAGCTCATCCGGTATTTGGTTATATGATGCCGAAAACCTGCCCGAATGTGCCTTCTGAATTATTGAATCCACGAAATACCTGGGCCGATAAAACTGCATACGATGCGCAAGCCAACAAATTGGCGAATATGTTTGTAAAGAATTTCGAGCAATATGCAAGCGGCGTAGATAGCGAAATCCTTTCAGCTGCACCCAAGGCTACGCAAAATGCCTGAGGTCTGTTGAATCTAAAATAATTCCCATAATTTGCAGAGACATCCATTCCGGGTGTCTCTGTTTTTTTATACACCATGCACTCATTTTATTTTCCCGACTTGCAAGCCGAAGAATTGATCCTTGATGAAGAGGAATCAAAACACTGCATAAAAGTATTGCGGTTGCGTGAAGGGGATATTATTCAATTGATAGATGGCAAAGGGCAGGTTGCCGATGCCAGAATCGAGGATGCTCATCCAAAAAAATGCCGCTTACAAATTACTTCACGCACTTTTGTGGAGACCAAACGCAACTATAAGTTGCATATCGCTTTGGCTCCTACAAAGAATGCCGAACGATTGGAATGGTTTGTAGAGAAAGCAGTAGAATGCGGAATAGACAAAATTACCTTTATTGAAACACAACACGGTGAACGGGGCCGGGTGAATATGGAACGTTGCCATAAAATTGCCGTAAGTGCCATGAAACAAAGCCATCAGTCCTGGTTACCGGTTTTGCAATCACCCCTCCCCTTGATGGATTGGATCAGGGAGGCAAAAGGTACGCGTTTGATGGCTGCATGTGTTGCGGAGGCCAATACTGATATTACCCGTTTTCTGCTTCCTTCCACAGATGCATTTTATAGCATTGCCATTGGCCCGGAAGGCGATTTTAATTCCGAAGAAATTATATCCGCACAGCAAGCAGGATTTAAACTGGTTACCTTAGGCTCCAGCATTCTGCGTGCCGAAACAGCAGCATTGTATGCCTGCATGGCTACAAAAGCATTGCATGCAAAATAAATCAATACGCAGAGTTACACCTGCGGATTCATAAAATTAATCATCCAGCGAATTCCAAAGCGATCGAGACAACATCCCCAATACCCCCAGAACTGTTGGCTCATTGGAGCACAATCGGTGGCTCCTTCAGCAAGCAACTGGTATAACCGATCGGCTTCTTCTTTGCTGTCGGTTTCAAGATTGATAGTTGTATTGTTGCCAACCACCACTTTGTGTCCCATGCTTTCGAGCATATCGGTTCCCATGATTTCGATCCCACCCAGGATGGGTAAAGCTACATGCATTACTTTATCCAGTTCATCCGTCGGAAGCTTAGGTCCTTCGGCTTGTTGAGGCAAATCGCGGTGATACAAAAATGGAGCCGAGAAATCGGTATGGAAAACAGTCTTATAAAACTGAAAGGCCTCTTCGGTTTGACCTTGAAAATTGAGGTAGATTGAAACTTTTGACATTTTTGAATAGTATTTATGAGGTATGTAGAATCTTAACTCAATAGGTTCCGGCAATTATAAATCTGTATCTGTTTCCTTGCTCATGGTAAAGCCTAATCTTTTTTGTGTGGGCATTCCCGAGCTATAACTCATGGCTATTTTTTGTTCCAGCGTGATATAATTGATGGCATCCAATGGGGGAACCTGCAAATCGAAATTGAGGCAGAATAACATCACTTCTTCCAGAATGCTCCGGATATATTCCTTGTTGATGATAAGTTTGTCGAAGTCGCTGTACATAAAAGGAAGCGGCCTCTTCCCTTCTACAAAAAAATGTTTGTCCTTGTTTATAAAAATACGGCTAACCAGATAGCCTGCATCTTGTTCCCTGTTGTATTTGAGGGTATCGTATAAAAAATTATAAATCTGAATCATTCCGCAGAAACCACGCAGATCGTCCTCCTTCACATACACCGATTTGCTGGTGAAATGATTCTCGTCAAAATTAAAAATATTGGTATGCATCATCACCACGATCGTATCGCCCGAGAAACGCAAGTGCGCCTCAAAATCACCCTTATCGTAATATTTTATCTGAACCGTTGGTGCTTCTTCTGTTAAACAGGGTGTAATATCTGTTTGCAATTCCTGCATCACTTCCTTAAAAGACGTTAATACTTCGCTGGTTATTTTATACACCAATTGTTTTGTAGCTGATTTCTTGCACAACAATTCGTTGATCAGACCTGTTTTGGATTCCATGGCAGATGGATTAATAAGCTAAGGTAAGAAATAGTAAACTTATTATTTACTCCATTCAGGCATTAGTAGTTAAATTGTGAATAGAGTCAAACAATAAGTCTCCTGACGATTGAATATTCCTGGTACATTCTTAAAAAACACGTAAGACCAGATCCCTAAACTACTACTCCATCAATATGCTCTCGCAAAAAGCACACGCTGAGTACTGGGTTTACCGGTGAGAATGCATTTACCCTGTTCTGCCGGGTTGTTCAAAGGAATACAACGGATGGTGGCTTTGGTTTGTTCTTTTATTTTCAATTCAGTTTCGGTTGTACCATCCCAATGCGCAGAAACAAAACCGGGTTTATTTTCGAGTGTATGCATAAACTCATCCCAGGTATTTACGGCAGTAATATTCTGATCGCGGAAATCGAGTGCTTTCTGGTAAATGTTCTGTTGAATCTGTGCCAGCAAATGCTCCATTTTATGATCCAGATCGATGTGACTCATCACCTGCTTTTCTTTCGTATCGCGGCGGGCCACTTCTACTGTTTCGTTCTGAATGTCGCGCGGACCGATGGCGATACGAACAGGAACACCACGCAGCTCGTGTTCAGCAAATTTAAATCCGGGTGAAAGATTATCGCGATCGTCGAGCTTCACCGATATGCCCCGTTTTTTTAAGATATCACGGATTTCACCGGCTTTACCCAAAACCAATGCAATATCTTCTGCTTTTTTACCCGTAATGGGAACAATCACAACCTGAATAGGAGCAAGATTAGGAGGTAAAACCAAACCATCGTCGTCGCTATGACTCATAATGAGAGCACCCATCAAACGGGTTGAAACACCCCAACTGGTGGCCCAAACATATTCCTGTTTGTTTTCGCGGTTTACATACTTTACCTCAAAAGCCTTCGCAAAATTCTGGCCCAGAAAATGCGAGGTACCCATTTGCAATGCTTTACCATCCTGCATCAATCCTTCAATGCAGTAGGTTTCCAGTGCACCTGCAAAACGCTCGTTCTCGGTCTTCACACCTTTGATAACCGGAACGGCCATTATTTTCTCTGCAAAATCAGCATAGATATCCAGCATTTGTTTTGTTTCAATGATGGCTTCATCGCTTGTTGCATGTGCTGTGTGTCCTTCCTGCCACAAGAATTCTGTTGTGCGTAAAAATAAACGGGTGCGCATTTCCCAGCGTACCACATTCGCCCATTGATTAATCAGCAACGGTAAATCGCGATAGGATTTAATCCAGTCGCGGTAGGTATTCCAGATAATGGTTTCGGATGTTGGCCTTACAATTAATTCTTCTTCGAGTTTAGCGTCTTCGTCTACTACTATTTCTCCGTTCTCACCGGTTTTTAAGCGATAATGAGTAACAACTGCGCATTCTTTGGCGAAACCGTCGACATGGCTGGCTTCCTTGCTGAAAAAAGATTTAGGAATAAAGAGCGGGAAATAAGCGTTTTGATGACCGGTTTCCTTAAATCGTTTATCCAGTTCCTGTTGCATTTTCTCCCAAATTGCATATCCGTATGGTTTAATAACCATACAGCCTTTTACGTCGGAATGATCGGCCAGGTCTGCACTTCGTACCAGGTTGTTGTACCAGGCAGAATAATCCTCGGCACGTGTAATCTTCTTTACTTCCATGTTTTTATTTTCCTAAAAAATAGGGGACAAAATTAAGCGTTTACCCTCGCTGGTCAAGCTAAATTCACTGTACTTATGTTATGTGCAGGGTTTGCGGTAATTTTGTTGTCCAAACTCATTCTATTGTCAACAACATATTCCAGCGGTATTGTATTATCTGGCGGAGGAGCCAGAGGTTTCGCGCATATCGGTGTGCTCAAAGCGCTGAATGAGAAGGGTATTTTCCCTGAAATCATCTCTGCCGTCAGCGCCGGATCGATCATTGGGGCACTCTATGCGGATAAAAAGCACCCGGATCAAATTTTCGAAATCTTGTCGCAACTGGATCTTTTCCGCATGTTGAGCTTAAACCGTCCGCGTTTTGGTATGTTAAGGGCAAAGGGTATTTATCAGGTCTTACAAAAACATCTGAGCGTATCAAATCTGGAAGAACTTTCAATTCCGCTGATCATCTCTGCCACCAATTTCACAAAAGCGCAAACAGAATATTTTAACCGCGGTAATATTATTGATGCGGTTATGGCATCATCTGCCATTCCGTTGGTTATCAAACCTCATATCTCCAACGGACAAATGTATGTCGACGGAGGATTGATGAATAACCTCCCTGTTGAACCCTTGGTGGATCATTGTGCCCGGGTGATTGGTGTGAATGTAAACCCCATTCAGGATGAAAATAATTTCCACTCTTACCGCAACTTTGCTGATCGGGTTCTTCATCTCGCCATTCGAGCAAATGTTAAAAACAATATTGGTCGTTGCCAACTTTATCTTGAGCCTCCCGGTTTAATGAACTACAACCTTTTCCGCATTTCATCGGCGCACGAAATTTTTCAAATTGGGTACGAATACACCTTAAAGATGCTCGATAAACATGAATCTTGAGACAAGATCTACAAATCGAATTCTGAAATGCAATTGCTTGAATGTTACATTGCAAGTGAAAGCTCAACACAATTAAATCGCATTTCTGAAATGGGTGGATTAGCTGCGCTGATCCGCTGTGAAGCGTGAAGTCACAATGTTAAAAAATGCCAACTAACGTTGGCATACTTTTTTTATAGCCAGATTTCTGCATTCAAGCAAGCTTGACTTTGGTAACGGATTAGCTGCGCTGATCCGCTGTGAAGCGTGAAGTCACAATGATAAAAAAAATGCCAACTTGGGTTGGCATACTTTTTTTATGGCCAAATTTCTGCATTCAAGCAAGCTTGACTTTGGTAACGGATTAGCTGCGCTGATCCGCTGTGAAGCGTGAAGTCATAATGATAAAAAAAATGCCAACTTGGGTTGGCATACTTTTTTTATGGCCAGATTTCTGCATTCAAGCAAGCTTGATGCAGAAATCTGGCCATAAAAAAAGCCCCGTTCCCAGGGCTTTTTATCATTTATTGAGGTACCGAGCGGATTCAAACCGCTGTACAAGGTTTTGCAGACCTCTGCCTAGTCTCTCGGCCACGGTACCAATGCAGCAAATATAGGTTTTTTCCTGACTTACTCTAAATTCGAAGAATAATTAAGCCCCTTTTCTCATGAAAAATTCACTCCTTTATTTTTGTCTTTTGTTCTTGATTTCCTGCGGACAAACACCTCAGCAACCTGCAACAGAAGCCATTTCTGCGAATGCAACCTATTACGGTGAAAAGATAACAGCAGACAGCGTTATTCAGATTGATGAACTCGCTCAGCTGATGGGTGATCAAACTGAAATCGCCATTAAACTCAAAGGGCCCGTAGAAAAGATTTGTCAGAAAAAAGGATGTTGGATGGACCTGCGAAAAGAAGATGGTAGTACCATGCGGGTAACGTTTAAAGATTATGGATTTTTTATGCCGAAAGACGGTGCCGGGAAAACCGCCATTGTACGTGGTATTGCAAAAATTGAAGAAACCTCTGTAGCTGATTTGCAGGAATACGCCCGCGATGCAGGCAAAAGCGAAGCCGAAGTAAATGCAATTACAACACCAGAAAAGGAACTGGTTTTTGAAGCAGATGGCGTTATTCTTCAGTAAAACTGCACTTGCTTCTTGTATGCCGCTTCTTCTGATGGCAGGATGGGCATGCAATACAAGCGAAAAAAAAGCTGCAAAAATTGCTCAGGCATCCAGGGATTCAGCCGAAGCCTGTACCCCTATCAAAGATCCGAATAACCCGAAACCCATGGCGCTTATGATGCGTCAGATGGCAACGAATGCGGATAGTATCCGTGCGGGAATTTTGATGGGTATAATTCCTGATTCATTGAAGTATCCGTTCCTGCGATTTTATCTGGTTGAACCAACGGATCCCGGTGTTTTAGAACCTCAGTTTTTCGAAAACGCACGCTTGTATCAGCAAGCTTACAGGTCATTGATGAATACCGACAAGGCTGAGATGATCAATGCTTATAATGCAACTATTGCGGCCTGTATTAACTGCCATCAACGGTATTGCAGCGGACCGCTGAAACGCATCAACAAACTTCCGATTACCGGATTACCTTAGCGAAGTTAGCTGGTTCTTCCGGCTAAAAGGTACATTACCGCCATACGCGTTGCTACCCCGTTTTCTACCTGATCCAGAATGATGGAGTGGCGAGAATCTGCTACATCACTGGTAATTTCTACTCCACGGTTGATGGGTCCCGGGTGCATGATCACCAATTCTTTATTCAGTGAATCGAGGCGTTCGCGGTTTAGTCCATACAACATGGTGTACTCGCGCAATGATGGAAAATATTTGATATCCTGCCGTTCAAGTTGAATGCGCAACATATTCGCCACATCACACCAGGCAAGCGCTTTCATGAGGTCGGTTTCTACCTTCACGCCCAGACTCGCGATATGTTTTGGAATCAGCGTGGTTGGTCCGCAAACCATAACCTCGGCACCCAGTTTTTTGAGACAGAAAATGTTGGATATGGCAACGCGCGAGTGCAGAATATCTCCCACAATAACTACTTTCTTTCCTTTCACCTGTCCGAGTTTTTCGCGGATCGAGTAAGCATCAAGCAATGCCTGCGTCGGGTGTTCGTGCGTGCCATCCCCGGCATTGATGATCTGCGCATCAATATGTTTGGCCAAAAAGATACAGGCTCCCGGAGCAGGATGCCGCATCACCACCATATCCACCTTCATGCTGAGAATATTTTTAACCGTATCAACCAGTGTTTCTCCTTTGGATACCGACGAAGAAGAGGCAGAGAAATTAATCACATCGGCGCTAAGACGTTTTTGCGCCAGTTCGAAAGAAATACGCGTACGGGTTGAGTTTTCGAAGAAAATATTGGCAATCGTAACATCGCGTAGGGAAGGAACTTTTTTGATAGGCCGGTTGATGATGGCCTTGAAATTGTCGGAGGTTTCAAATACCAGTTCTATGTCTTCTCTGGTGAGGTCTTTGATTCCGAGCAGGTGTTTCTGACTGAATTTCTTAATCATGAATTTTTCCTTCTCTATTGGTTATCGGTTATGATATGCACCAAATCCTGTTTGGCATTTTCTTTCCACTGTACTTTTACTTTGTCGTTGGAACGGGTATCCACAGCAATTCCCGTATAATCGGGTTGAATAGGTAAATGCCGGCTGAACCGGCGATCTACCAAAACAAGCAATTCTACACGTGTTGGTCTTCCGAAATCTGTCAACGCATCGAGTGCCGACCGAATGGTTCTGCCGGTATACAGCACATCATCCACAATCACTATTTCTTTATCCTGAACGGTAAAATCAATGCGCATTTCATTGGGAACAATTTGTTCGTTGCCTCTGCGAAAATCGTCGCGGTAGAAAGCTACATCCAATTCACCGTATTGTACAGGCTCACCTCCCAATATTTCCGTGATGCGTTGATGAATGCGGCGGGACAGAAAAATTCCCCGGGGTTGTAAACCGATTAATGCCGTATTGCTGAAATCCCCATGATTCTCGATCAGCTCATAGCAGAGCCGGTCAATGATAATCTGAAGTTGTTTTTTTTCGAGGATAATTCTTCCGCTCATGCGCTTGTTGACAATTGGATAATATAATCAAATTCTAATGGTTTCACGACCGATACGGAAAGCCGCGACAATCGTATCAATTCAATCTGGCCGAGGTTCTTGTCTGCCTTTACCTGAGCAAGGGTTACCGACTTCTTTAATTTCTTCACCGGTTTGAGTTCAACTGCACTCCAGTCACCCACTTTAGCCGTTGGATCCGGAAAATGTGTTTTTGAAACTTTGGCGATCCCCACAATTTCTTTCCCTTCATTGCTGTGGTACCACAATACCAGATCCCCTTTTTCCATTGCACGCAGATTATTCCGTGCCGCATAATTACGCACACCATCCCAAACAACATGTCCGTCCTTTACAAACTGACTCCAGCTGTAAACTTCAGGTTCCGACTTAACCAACCAGTATTTCATCATTCAAACATACAGAATTCGGCAAAAAAAAATCCCAGTCGGTTGACCGGGATTTTTTCGATATGGATAATGTGCAATTATTCACCTTTTTCCATTTTATCTTTCAGAGCAGAAAGTGCATCAATGTCTCCAAAGGTTGATTTCTCATTGGATTCGTTGATTTTCTTGGTGGCTTTAGAAACTTTTTCACGGTCTCCTTCTTTGCGTTTCACTTCTTCTACTTTCTTTTCTTCAGCATCAGCTCTCCATACCGAAGTATGAGAAACCACGATGCGTTTGTTTTCTTTATTGAACTCAGTCACTTTGAATTGAGCCAGTTCGTCTTCCTTAACGGTTTTCTTATCCTCTTTCTGCAATTGCTTGATCGGAGCATAACCTTCAACACCATACGGAAGAGCGATAATAGCACTCTTATCTTCCACCTTCAGTACAGTACCATCATGGATGGAACCAACAGTAAAGATGGTTTCAAAAGTATCCCAAGGATTTTCGTCGAGTTGTTTATGTCCTAAGCTCAGGCGGCGGTTTTCCAGATCTACTTCCAGTACTACCACTTCCATTTCCTGATCTTTCTTCACAAATTCAGCCGGATGCTTAATTTTCTTGGTCCAGCTCAGATCTGAAACGTGCACCAGTCCATCCACACCTTCTTCGAGTTCAACGAATAATCCATAGTTGGTCAGGTTACGTACAATGCCTTTGTGCTTGGATCCAACCGGATATTTCTCCATGATATTAACCCATGGATCTGCTTTCAGTTGTTTAATTCCAAGCGACATTTTACGTTCATCTTTATCCAACGTCAGTATCACCGCTTCGATTTCGTCGCCCAACTTCATAAAATCTGAAGGGTTACGCAGGTGTTGCGACCAGCTCATTTCTGAAACGTGGATCAAACCTTCTACACCCGCTGCGATTTCGAGGAATGCACCATAATCAGCGATATTCACGATCTTACCTTTTACTTTAGCTCCAATTTCCAGGTTAGCTGTTAAACTATCCCATGGATGTGAAGAAAGTTGTTTTAAGCCCAGTGAAATACGTTTCTTTTCGTCGTCGAAATCCAATACAACCACATTGATTTTCTGATCCATCTTCAACACCTCTTCCGGATGATTGATGCGGCCCCATGAAATATCTGTGATATGTAACAAACCGTCTACACCACCCAAATCGATGAATACACCGAATGAGGTCATGTTTTTAACAGTACCTTCCAGTACTTGTCCTTTTTCCAGTTTGGAAAGGATGTCGGATTTTTGAGCTTCTATATCTTCTTCGATCAGCACTTTATGTGAGATTACCACGTTTTTGAAAACCTGGTTCACTTTTACCACCTTAAATGGCATGGTCTGACCAACATAAATATCATAATCCTTAATCGGCTTGGTATCGATCTGAGATCCGGGAAGGAATGTATCCAGTCCCATTACATCTACCACCAATCCGCCTTTTGTACGCGATTTAACAAATCCATGCACGATTTCATCATTCTCGTTTGCCTTCATGATGTTTTCCCAAGCCCGTTCGCTAACGGCTTTTTTGCGCGACAGGATCAGCTGACCCAATGCGTCTTCTTTTGTTTCGAGTAATACTTCTACCACATCCCCAACTTTTAATTCGGGCATGTCGCGAAACTCGGTGCGGGCGATCAAACCATCGGATTTAAATCCAATGTTCAGAACCACCTCTTTTTCGGTAAATCCTACTACGGTACCTTTTACAATCTCACGTTCGGTAATGGAACTGAGTGTGTTCTCGTACAACCCTTCGAGCCGGGCCTGCTCATCTTTTGAATACTTGCTGAAGCCTTCTTTGTCCATGCTCCAATCGAAGTCAGCTGCAGGTGCTGTTTGTGTGTTTTGATTTTCTTGTGTCAAGTTTTAAGTTCTCCTTTCGCTTAAAAAAGCGTGCAAACATAGGACAGGAAGTATAGAATTCCAAGGGATGGGTCAGGTTTTTTGCTTAAAATCAATGTTTTGTCCCAATTTGGGCAGATTGATAGCTAAACTTCCCGTTTTGCCACCAGATTTCACCTTCCTCCAGCCAGGGAAGGGATTCCAATTTCAGGTAATAATCTTTTTCAAACGCTGTAGGATACGTATAAGTCTTCTTATAAACTTTAAAATGCAAACTGTCGAGCGGTGTTTTTTGCTTTAACGCCCAAAATCGGGTGAGTTTCTTTAAGCCAATAGAATCAGCAGGCTGTGTTCCAAAAGCAATAAGCTGGAAGGTGGTTTTCGCCCAAACCAGGTTCATGTTGAGATCAGAACCCACATATCCCCTTTCCGACATCATGGGCATCCAGTATTCGTTTCCTTTATCATCGAAGCGGGTTAATGCATAAGTCGTTTTTAATCCTTTGCTGTCGTGATCCAGAAAAAGCCCCCTGCCATTGATGCCCAAAAAAATCCTGACCAACATGCCGGGTTTGGTGCTGATGTCAAAATTTCCATGCATATCATGTGCCTTCCTGTTGTCTTCATTAAAAACCCGATGCTTTATACGGTGATACACATGGTAGGTTGAAACCCCCAATTGCATGGTCAGGCAAAAAAGCGTAAAGTATACCAGCAAAGTTTTATGAAAAGCATAATTCAATAATCCATTGCCTGATTGAACCCATGCACCTGAGAAATAAAGCCGGAAAACGGATCTCAGGATCAACCGAACAGGTTTTAATTGTATAATAAATAAGAGTGGACGATAAAGCCAATAGGCATGCAAAGCATTACACGTGGTATTAAAGGAGGATTCTTGAGCCCGGCCATCTATCCATTTAACTGCGTATCGTTCGCGAAAATCGAATGCCAGCATTAAGCGCGCCAGGCGAATCGAACCTATATCCGATCGGCTATAAATCAGCTCCGATTGCACCCTGCTTTTCAATCGTTTGGATATGGCATTCCAGAACTGATCGTTCAGAAACAGGAGATAAAATGCAAGCGGACCGGTGCAAATCAAGGGGAATGGAAAGAAAACTGCAATGCCCAGATGAAATAAAATTCCGGGTACAATGATCCAACCATGATACCGTGGCTTGAACAATAAAAACAGAAATACCAGTTCCCAAATTATGACCAGGTAATTTACAACCATCATCAATCCTTCCTGATTGATGATCAGATTGGGTAATGCATTCCATTTATTGTGTGGAATATTGAGCGGGATCCAAAGGCCCAAACCCTTTAGCCACATAGGTGAAACCAATTTTGTAAATGCCGATGCCGTATACATCAAACCCAGCGACAGGAACAGAAAAAGGATATAATTGAGTTGCTGGGTTTGAGGTTTTCGGGGAATAATATTGGTTAATTTATCGATCAGCGCATCGCATGAAAAGCTACGCGAAACGGGCATAAAAATGCATAATAAGCTACCGATGCGCAACAAATCATCGTTAAACGAACCAACGCTTGCATTGATAAAAAGAATGGTGGCCAATACCACAAACACATAATTGAGAATGGCCGCAATGCGGGTATAGAAGCCAACCAGCAGCATTCCTACAGCAATCGTCCATAATACAATGAAAAGTTTAGCCGGAAAAGAATTCCGACCGATATCGGGTACGGAGTCAAAAACCAATGGATGCAACTGATAAAAATTGGCTATGATAATCAGAATATGTATACTGAAGAAAATACGGAACGCACTGAAAGTATGCGTTGAAACCGGTTTATTAAACCGGGTTATGAACTGAAAAAACCGGTCAGTCAGATCCATGAAAATGCTGGTTGATTTTAAATGCTGCAATCAAAAACAAAACGATAATGGGAGAATGAAAATAACGGTTAACCTTCGGAAGGATATGTTTCATAACTACCAGATTGTTGCTCAATACCATTGTATATTCCAATAAAAACAATCCGCCTGTTATCAAAAGAGCCATCATTGCCAGTTCAGGATTAAATAAAAGGCGAATGATCAGATAGGGAAATGCAACGAATAACAAACTGTAACCAACAGCAGTAAGCCAGAAAAATGCATGGTTGGTCCATAACTGAAAAATAGATTCGCTGTGCGTACCCGGCTGTATAAAAGCCGCGGAAGGTGTGTTGAGATAATCGGGGGTAAAATCATCCTTCAGTAAGCTGATGCCTGCAAAAAGTAATACAGCTGTAAAGGCGATGAGTTTATTGCGTTGCATGTTTACGGGGAACTACTTTGCTGTAGTGGTTGGTCCACAACATCCAGAAAGCGAATATAATCCCGTACACAAAGAAAATAAAAATATATCGGTGAAAAAGGTCGTAATACGCGTATTTGTTGATCGACATCAGGGTTAGACAGTAATTACGAAAAATATTGGCTCCGTGAATTACTATTAAACCTCCAAGGATGAATGGAATTTTAATTTTCCATTTACCCGGATAGCAGGCTACAAACAGTGCAAACAAAACAAGCAATTCGAGTCCGTTGCACGATGCACCAACCCGAACAACAGGAAATACCTGAGACGTAATAAATACATAGGTTTCGCCGGGTTTTAATGCTATGGTATAGTAAGCATCGTATCCTGTAAGCTTCAACAGGTTTACCATTCCAATGGTAACCTGCTCGGTTATCAGGTGATCAAATTGACCAATAGGCTTCAAATAAAACTCATAAACAACAAACCAAACCGAATATGAAATCAGAATCCAGGCTAAGAACAGAATGAGCTTTTTCTTTTGTTTCATGAAGGCAACACGGTTATTAGATTCCGGATGATTTCGATTTATGGTATAGTTTTTTGATACCATAACCCACACCAAGCGCTATCAAAACTGAAAGACCACCATCTACCGGTGTATCTTCAACCACAGGAAACAGGTCAAGATTTGGTTGAGCCATTACACCTGTAATTGCGATTAATAAGAATACCAGTATTGAGAATGCCTTCTTCATTGTGTTGATTTGTGGAGCAAAAATAAGATCATACGCCAATATATAATTACATCTTATTTAAACTGTGGTATAGACAAGACTATTATCGAAATACGCCTACGAATGGCGAAAACCCTTTAAAAACTCAAAAATATGCATACGCTTCTTGTTTTCTAACTGAATATCAAGTACTTCTATCCATTCGTTTTTGCATCGAAACAACAATTTGTCAGGTTTTATGACTTTATGCGATCCGGGATTTGCAATTTCCATACACGCTGTATGTAGTTTTGCTTTAAAAATTTTAAGAATTTTTTGATCCAAAATTGTGAATGCTCCCGGAAATGGAGCCAACCCGCGAATAAGGTTCAGGATAGATTCCGCATCCTGATTCCAATCGATTTTACAATCATTTTTATACAATTTCGGGGCATGCTTCAATACCGGAGAAACCGGTTGCGGAATTGGCGCATAATTACCAGACTCAACCAAACGTAATGATTTCACAACCAACTTAGCACCTATCTGGCTTAACTTATCATGCAAATCTCCAGCATTCATTTCGCTGCTAACCGGGCAACGTTCCTGCAATAACATATCACCTGTATCGATGGCATGTTTCAGAAAAAAGGTGGTAACCCCTGTTTCTTTTTCTCCACGGATAATGGCCCAATTGATGGGTGCAGCACCTCTGTAGTCCGGTAATAGAGACGCATGCAGGTTCATGGTTCCCAGGCGGGGCATATTCCAAACCAATTCGGGTAACATGCGAAATGCAATGACTACCTGAATATCGGCACGGTAACTTTTTAGCTCTTCAAGAAACAATGGATCCTTTAGTTTGACAGGTTGCAAAACAGGAATTCCATGTTTTACCGCTGCAACTTTAACCGGCGAAGGTCTTACTTGCATTCCCCTGCCGGCGGGTTTATCGGGCGCAGTTACCACAGCCACAACCTGCATCCCCTGTTGCACCAATTCTTCCAGAGAAGTAACGGCAAAATCCGGCGTTCCAAAAAATACAATCCTGAGCGATTCCGACATACCTGCGAAAATAATCTTTCAGTCCGCATTCTTTCGTTGAATTCAAAATTGGTGTTGCCTTATCGCCAATTGAAACGTATCTTTGGGTAAGTCGAAAAACGGGATGGAAGAAATCAAAAAAAACATGTTCTCTGAACTTGCACGTCAGGCATCTCTTCAGCCCAAAGAAGCCTTAATGGAAACCCATAAACCCTCAAATACTTTGTTTATTGGCGTTCCCAGAGAAACCACCTTACAGGAATACCGTACTCCACTTACCCCATCATCAGTCAATCTCTTAATCAACCGCGGAAACGAAGTTTGGATAGAAACCAATACCGGTAAGAATGCCAAATTCTCAGATAAGGATTATAGTGAAGCCGGCGCAAAAATCTGCTATTCGACCGAAGAGGTCTACAAAGCTGACGTCATCGTAAAAGTTGAACCTCCAACTCCGGAAGAAATTCAATTGTTGCGCAGCAACCAGTTGTTGGTTTCTGCCGTACAATTGTTTAACCGATCCGATAAATATATCCGATCACTGATGGAGAAAAAAATTACGGCGATTGCTTTTGAATACCTCAAATCTCCGGATGGAATATATCCGATCGTACGCAGTATCAGCGAAATTGCGGGTACCACTGCTATTTCCATTGCCTCGGAATACCTCAGCTCCAACAATGGTGGCAAAGGTGAAATGCTGGGAGGCATTACCGGAATTCCGCCTACAGAAATCGTTATCATTGGTGCCGGAACCATTGGCGAATACGCTGCCCGAGCAGCATTGGGCGTAGGAGCTCATGTAAAAGTATTCGACCCGTCACTGGAGAAATTGCGCGGATTGCAAAACAATCTGGGAGTCAAAATATTTACTTCCCTGATTCATCCGAAAATTCTGCAAAAAGCTTTGGTTACAGCAGATGTTGCCATCGGTTGTTTGTGGAGCGAAGACGGCAGAAGTCAAACCGTGGTGCAGGAAGAAATGGTTACAAAAATGAAGCCCTATTCCGTGATAATTGATATTTGTATCGATCAGGGCGGCTGTTTTGAAACTTCAGAAGTTACAACACACGAGAATCCCGTGTTTTCCAAATACGATGTGATTCATTATGCTGTACCCAATATTACTTCACGGGTAAGTCGTACCGCGAGTTATGCTTTAAGCAATATACTGACACCTATTTTACTGGATCTGGCCGATTGTGGTGGTATAACCGATTATTTGTGGACCCATCCTTCAGCTCGTAGCGGAATCTATATTTACAAAGGAAACCTGACCAATAAACATATTGGTAACCGGATGAATATTTATCATAAAGATATTGACCTGCTGATAGCAGCGCACGCTTAAACGTAATACGGATATTCCGATTTCAGGTTGTTGAGCGAAATGATAAAGGTTGTTCCTTTACCTACTTCCGTTTTTACTTCAACTGTTCCGTGATGGATGTCGATTATGCGTTTCACTAACGCCAGACCCAATCCATGCCCGTATACATCGCGCACTTCATTGGAGCGGTAAAACGGGTTGAAAATATTGGCCAGGTCAGCCTCGTTGATGCCCATGCCATTATCGGAAACGCTGGTGATGATATGGTAAGGAGCATACCGGATATTGACAGCCACAGAGTGATCAGGTGAGAATTTGCACCCATTGTCCATCAGATTCATGAATACCGATTGCAACAAAGGATAATCACCCACAATCATGCCTTCTTCCTGATCTGCCGGAAAATCCTTCACATATAAACTGATGCGGTAATCGGGTTTTGATTGCAAAATGGTAGTTCTTGCATCAGCTATAATATCGAGCAACGGATGCAATTCGCTACGTGCCTGGAGATGTTTGGTAGTAGCCTTGATTAATTCAGAAAGCGATTCCTGTAATTTAATCATGCGGTTGATTTCTTCCTGAACGGATTTGATCAATTGCAGGTAATCTTCTTTGCTGCGATCCTGCATGAGTGCCACCTCAATCTGACCTTTCATGGCCGTGAGGGGCGTTCGGTATTCGTGCGATGCATTGGCTACCAGACTTTTTTCCATCATGAAAGAATTCTCAATCCGGCCCAGCATCTGATTAAACGTATTAACCAGCTGATCGATTTCATCCCGGGTATTTCGATTTCGAACCCGTTTGTGCAAATTGGTTGCAGTAATTTCATCCACTTCGCGCATAACCTCCTGCATGGGACGCAGCGAAACATTGGCAAACCACCATCCTGCAAATCCTGAAATCAACAGGCTGCCGGAAAGAATGCTCAGAATAAGCTGGTATAAAATATCCAGTTTTTTAAATCCCCAACCATCGTAACCCGACGCCAGTACAATATATTCTCCTGTTTTATGCCTTACTTCAATTCCGATGTATTGTGTATCGTTCGACATGCGTTCATAATCGCGCAGACGCCTGACCAGGTTGATGGTCTTCTCGGGAATTTCAAAAGGAATGCCTATGCAATCGGTACGTTCGTTTCGTATATTATAAATGCAACAGGATTGCTCTACCGATTCGTTGAATGAATATTCCTTATTGGGAAAATAAGGATTGCCCGGAACATGTTCCTTATCCAGGATAAGCTTAGCATTGAAATACGCTTTTTCCTTCAAACGGGAAAAATAATTTGACTCGCGGTAAATGGCATAGAACTGGTAAACCGTGACCGAGAAAATGATCAGGATAATAGTTACAATGATGGTAAAAATAACGGCCAGCCGAATCCGTATATTCATGGTGTTTTCCTGATTTGCTCAGGCTTAATTGGAAATTTTCAGTACATATCCCATTCCGATTACTGTATGCAGCAACTTGGGTTCAAAATCTTTATCAATCTTTTTACGCAGAAAATTTACATATACATCGATCACATTCGTTCCTGTGTCGAAATGTATATCCCAAACCTTTTCCGAAATTTCAGCGCGTGAAATAACCCTTTTCTGATTGCGCAGGAAAAATTCGAGTAACCCAAATTCCTTTGCTGTAAGATCGATACGCTTTCCCGAGCGCTTCACTACCTTCTCTTCAATATTCATTTCCAGATCGGCAATCGACAAGATTCCTGAGGCAGCAGGCGCAATACTGCCGCGTTTGGTAATAGCTTTGAGCCGCGCGGTCAATTCTTTAAACTCAAACGGTTTCGATAAATAGTCGTCGGCTCCTGCTTCAAATCCCAATACTTTATCGTCGGTGGTGTCGAGTGCAGTCAACATCAATATAGGTGTTCGGATTCCCTGACTCCTTAATTTCTTGCACAGATCAATCCCGTTGATATACGGCAACATTAAGTCCAGTACAATTGCATCGTATTGATTTTCAGTAGCCAGTTTCTGACCTGAGAATCCATCACTCGCCAGGGTGACCAAACTGGATTGTTCTTCCAGACCTTGTTTTATAAAAGCTGCAACCTTTGGTTCGTCCTCTATTACCAATATCTTCATAAATAGTTGTATGTGAGAATCGGGAAATTAGTAAAAAAAGCGGAATAGCCAAGTTGACTTAACCCCCTGCTTTTTTTGCACGGTACTTTTTGTCGAGTAAAAACTTCAGTATTTTATCGCGGTGATCGCCTTGTATGAGAATCTCGAAATCTTTAGCCGAACCACCTCCACCGCAAAGCTTTTTGAGTGCAGATGCCAGTTCTTCCATATCCTCCCGTCGCCCTTTAAATCCGGCTATCCGCGACACAAGCTTCCCTCCACCTTTACGATCCAGAAAAATACGCAGGTCCTGTTGCTGGTTTTGCAGCGTTTCTGTTTCACTCACCGGTCTGGAATAATCAAATCCATCTGCTGTTGAATACACGATTCCTTCCCTGTTTTTATTTTTATTGCTCATGATCAAGGTACCAATACCCGAATGCTTTTCGGATTCATGCGAATATAAAAATCCCTTTCTATTTCTTTGGATTCGCCGTCGAGGTTCAGGATTCCGTTCTTTTCCCTGCGAATATGAATTTCGCTGCCTTCCAGGGTTACAACATGTTTCGATAAATTCAATTTTTTTCCAAATAAACGTAAGCCTATACCCGGCATAGCCAGAGGACTAAAGGGTTTCAGGATGCTGATGCTGAATTTACCATCCGTTAAATCGGCTTCCGGTGCAATGAATGCATTGTTACCGTATTGCGATCCGTTTGCAATACAAAATACAAAACCTTCCATGCGATATAATTTTCCGTCGATTGTGAGTTCAATTTCTTCTGTTTTGAACCGTGCAAATTCGTTGAGTGTAATGCGGGCGTACGACCAGAATCCGCGTCGTGGGGCACGGGCAAACATCCAGCTTACATGTGCATCAAATCCAATTCCGGCAAGATTGATAAAAAAATGGTCCCCGGCTTTTCCGGAATCTATATTCATGGTTTTACCCTGATTCAAAATTTGTATGGCCCTTTCAGGGTTTCGTGGAATATTCAGGTGACGTGCTAATCCATCGCCTGAACCCATAGGCATCAAACCAAGCAGGGTATTTGTTCCAGCCAAAACACCCGCTACCTGACTAATAGTTCCATCGCCGCCTACAGCCACAACCACTTCGGCCCCTTTGCGGATCACCTCCCGGGTTAATTCCGGCATGTGACCATCGTATTCAGAAAAATGTATTTCAGGACTAAATTGGGTTCGGTCAATATGCCTCAGAATACGTTCCGGTATATTTTTTTTTTGAATACCTCCGGAAATAGGATTGATTATGAATGCTATTTTTTTCAAGGATGAACTTTATGCAAATGTATGCATTCGCAGCTTTTCTGTGTTTCCGGTTTGGTAACCGGAAGCAGATTATTAAATTTGACAGTTCAATTTCGGGTTGAACATATGGAACAAAAAGAACCGCATAAATTTATCGTTTGGATCAAGCGCCTTGGTGTTGCCGGTTTTTTGTTTTTTCTGATCAAAGGGCTGCTCTGGCTAATCATTCCTTATCTGATCGCTAAGGGATTTTTCAAATAACACGGTTAACATTTGCTGATTTTATTTATTTCGTTTGGTGCAACTACTCCATTATCAAATTGCGCTGACCCTGATTCCGGGAATCGGAGATGTTCTGGCCAAAAACCTAATCGGTTATTGTGGAAGTCTGGAAGCTGTTTTTTGCATGAAAAAACAGCAACTGATGCGTGTTCCGGGTATTGGTGAAAAACTGGCCCGGCAAATTGCAAGCTTCAGGGATTTTGACCGCGCGGAAGAAGAAGTTCAGTTTATCCGTAAAAATGGAATTCAGCCTTTGTTTTATCTGGATGAAGCCTATCCCCGGCGGTTGCGCGAAATTGAAGATGCCCCTGTTATGCTTTATACCAAAGGGAAAGCAGATCTGAACAATCCCAAATGTGTGGCTATTGTTGGAACCCGAAGGTCGACCGAATACGGTAAACTGATGACTGCAAAATTGGTAGAAGCCCTGAAACCTACAGGATGTCTTATACTTAGCGGACTTGCTCTGGGTATTGACAGTTTTGCACACAAGGCAGCATTGGATAATGAGTTGCCAACGGTTGGTGTGCTTGCGCATGGTCTTGATCGAATATATCCTCCGCAAAATCAACCCACTTCCCGTAAAATGGAATTGCAGGGAGGGGGATTGATCACAGAATTTCACAGCGGTACGCAACCCGACAAGGTGAATTTCCCGCAGCGTAACCGTATTGTGGCAGGGCTGTGCGATGTTTTGGTAGTGATTGAAACAGCTGTAAGAGGCGGTGCAATGATTACTGCCGAAATAGCCAATTCATATAACAAAGATATTCTTGCGGTGCCGGGAAGGTTGTCGGATGAATATTCCGCCGGATGCAACCGCCTGATTCATTTGAACAAAGCCGGAATCTTAACTTCTCCCCAGGATCTTTTTGAACTGATGAATTGGGATTTAAAACCCGGCAGAAAAAAATCAAGACAACCTTCTCTCTTTGATCTGAATACAGAAGACCAACATATTGTCACGTATATTCATAAGCATGTACGTACCGGAATTGATGCGTTGGTCAACGACCTCTCGCTGGATCCCGGGCCCCTTTCTTTGCGTTTACTTGACCTTGAATTTAGAAATATTATTCGCACCTTGCCGGGGAAATTTTATGAACTGGTTTAATATATGAAATGTATTTTATCGCTGATTACAGCATTTGGCCTACTGTTGCAGGGATTTGCCCAACAACCAACCCGACCCAAAAAAGTGATTCTGATGATTGGAGACGGGATGGGAATCGCTCAGATAACAGCAGCCATGGCACGTTATACCGGTCGCAACGCATTTGAACGGTTTAAAGTAGTTGGCCTGAGTAAAACATCATCGGCTGATGATTATGTAACCGATAGCGGTGCCGGTGCTACTGTATTTTCGATCGGCAAAAAAACATTCAACGGTGCCATTGGGGTAGATAAAGATTCTATGCCTTCGGAGAACCTTTTCGAGAAAATGAAAAAAGTTCAGCGTGCTACAGGTGTTGTAGTTACTTCATCGATTACGCATGCCACTCCGGCTTCGTTTTATGCCCATGTACCCAGCAGAAAAAGTGCATTTCAGATTGCACGCTTCTTACTCAATGACCAGTGTGATATTGCTATTGGCGGAGGAGCACGTTTCTTTTTTGATCCCAGATACACAGCCGATTTTCAACGTCAATTACAAAAGAAAGGCTATACAACTTTGCTGGATTCAACTGCAACATTTACATATCAGACATCTCCAAAGTTAATTTATACGCTGGCAGGTGATGGAATGCCAACCATGCAGGAAGGACGTGGCGATTTTTTAACCAAAGCCAGTTTAAATGCGATGGAATTATTGAACAAAAATCAGTTGGGTTACCTGTTAATGATTGAAGGTTCTCAAATAGATTGGGGCGGACACGATATGGATTTTGAATACATGAAACTGGAATTGCAGGATTTCAACGAAACCATCAATGCTGTATTGGACAGAGCAGAAAAGGAAGGCGATATTTTGGTGGTAGTAACTGCTGACCATGAAACCGGAGGATTATCGCTGAACGAAAATGCTGAAAATCGCTCTACCTTTAAACCCAGTTACTCATACAGTCATCACACGGGTGTGATGGTTCCGGTATATGCCTATGGGCCCGGGGCCTCTGAATTTGGCGGTACTTATGAAAACACGGAGATCTTCTTTAAACTAAAAAACCTACTGCAATTACCATGAACGCCAGCCAATATTTATTACTTTCTATTGCCAGTGCGGTTGCATTAGGTTTATACCTGTTACTGCGAAGCGGTAAACTCACGCACCGCAATAAGAATATAATCCGGGGGGTCTTGTTTTCAGCCGCCATGATTTATCTGGGAGTGGATTTATATATGAAAGGCCGATATATTGCTTTATTGGCGGTAGCTGCCGGAAGTCTGGCTTTTGGCTATATGTTATTTAATAACAAAGAAAAGTAATTACCAGATTTTATGCTGAGCGAGGTAATTTCCAACATAGTCTTTTATACCTTCTTCAAGTGAGGTAAAAGCCTTGGTATAACCGGCGAGGCGTAGGCGTTGCATGGAAGCTTCTGTAAAGTACTGATAGGTATCGCGGATATCTTCCGGTGTATCAAAATATTCAATATGCGCAGGTAATGCCATGGCTTTAAAAACGGCTCCGGCCAGATCATTAAAGCTACGGGCCTTTCCTGAACCCAGGTTATAAATACCGCTGTTCTTACGATTCAGCATCATATACAAACATACATCGCAAAGATCTTTCACATAGATAAAATCACGTTGTTGTTCCCCATCTGCAATTCCGCTTTTATGTGAACGAAAGAGTCTTACGTGCCCGGTTTCTTGTATTTGTTGAAAGGCATGAAAAACAACGGAAGCCATTCTACCTTTATGGTATTCGTTTGGACCGTAAACATTGAAAAATTTTAATCCTGCCCAGAAATAAGGTTTCTCTTTTTGCAGCACTGCCCAATTATCGAAATCATTCTTTGACCGGCCATAAGGATTGAGCGGTTTGAGTAATGGTAACAAGGCTTCCTGATCATCGTATCCGTGTTCGCCTGCACCATAAGTAGCCGCCGATGATGCGTATAACAGGGCAATGCCTTCTTTTACACACGCTTTCCATAACTCTTTGGTGAACTCCAGATTAAGTTCCTTAAAGATTTGTTCATTCTTATCGGTGGTGTCTGTTCTTGCTCCTATATGAAATACAAACTGCACGCGATTGGCGTGTTCACTGAACCATTGAAAGAATGCGGGACGGTTTATTTTTTCGGTAAATTGTTTGTTATCCAGATTGCGGCTCCGTTCAGGATGCCCGAAATCATCTACCAATACCAGATCATTATATCCGGCTGCATTGAGATAAGCCACCAGGCAGCTTCCTATAAATCCTTCGGCACCGGTTACTACAATCATCTTAAAAACATCTAGGTTTCAAAAATAGGAATAATACTTTGAAATCAATTTTTGTAAACTGCTGTAAAGGATTCATCTATTTAGCCTACCTTTGCCCTTCGATTTTTATTCGGATGAACAATCGTAAAAAAACCGTTTATATAACACGCAAAGAGCATTTTAATGCTGCCCACCGGCTTTACAACCCTAAATGGACCCCGGAAGAAAATGAGGCATTTTTTGGCAAATGTGCCAATAAAAATTACCATGGACATAATTTTGATCTCTATGTTACCCTGAAAGGTGTAGCGCAAGACGATACCGGTATGGTCATGGATCTGAAGAAATTAAAATCCGTAATCAAGGAGCATGTGATCGACAAACTTGATCATATGAATATTAATGAAGACGTGGCTTTTATGAAAGGACAGCTGGCTTCCATTGAAAATATTGTAATCGCGATTTGGGAAATTCTGGAGCCTCATATTGAGCTAGGTAAACTCCATTGTATCAAACTCATCGAAACCGAAAGAAATTACGTAGAATATTATGGCGAATAAGAAATATTTTTTTCTGTCCTGAATATTTCTATATTCGTTTCAATAATATCCATTGCTATGAAATTTAACACGCTCAAGTACACCTTGTTGTTCTGCGTTGCTTCTGTTTTCGCTTCATGCGGTAACTCCATTACCCAGGTATGGGACTATTACATCAAAAATGGTGTAGAAGTACATAAACAGGATGCAATCACCATTACCAAATCCGAACTTTTATACCGCAAAAGTGAAAAAGTGAGTAAAGCTCAACTTGAATTTGTGGCCTTCAAACAAGATGACGCAAAATACCTGGTGATCGGGTCGCATAAAGTGGCCAAGAATTTTTATATACATGATACTTTGTATGCATTTGATGTGGTGAGTTTGTACAACAAAGTGCGTGGCGATGATTTTATACGCCAGATGGGAGACCTGAGCATTTATTTTACACATATTCCTTATGAAAATATTCAGAAATACCTGGAGAACGAAACGATACTGCTCGACACCTTTGCGGTGAACAGGCCCACAAAATCGGAAACGGTTTATATTGATTACCAATTATCGCCAACCGTTTATATCAGTTTACCCAAAACTGGTGGCGCCAAACGTCCAAGCGATCTGGTACTCTGGGTTGGGCATCGCAAGCATGAAATGAGCTACAGCACTTTTAAGAAAATACTCAATGAAGTAAAAGAGTTTAATTAACAAGATTTACTTTACAGAATAACCGAATGAAACCCATTCGGTTATTTTTTTGTGCTTATTTTTGCCTTTTACCATACAATTCAAAACATATGAAAGCATATATTTTTCCTGGCCAGGGATCTCAGTTTACCGGAATGGGCAAAGACTTATACGTTACCAATACGGAAGCGAAAGCTTTGTTTGAACGCGCTAACACTATTTTAGGTTTTCGTATATCCGATACCATGTTTACCGGAAGCGATGAAGAGCTGAAACAAACCCGGATTACTCAACCGGCAATTTTTTTACATGCAGTAATAAAGGCACAGGTTGCCGGAGAATCTTTTACTCCCGATATGGTTGCCGGTCATTCGCTGGGTGAATTCTCAGCTCTGGTTGCCAATAAAACCCTGCAATTTGAAGATGGATTAATTTTGGTTTACAAACGCGCACTGGCTATGCAAAAAGCATGCGAACTTACTCCATCAACCATGGCTGCAGTGTTGGGACTTGAAGATTCCAAAGTGGAAGAAATTTGTGCTTCCATTACCGATGAAATTGTGGTACCGGCCAATTACAATTGTCCGGGACAATTGGTTATCTCGGGAAGTATTGAAGGCATCAACAAAGCCTGCGAATTGATGAAAGCAGCAGGTGCCAAACGGGCATTGGTTTTACCCGTAGGTGGTGCATTTCACTCGCCGTTGATGGAACCAGCACGTATCGAATTGCAGGAGGCTATTCTTGCCACTTCCTTTCAGACACCGGTTTGTCCGGTCTTTCAAAACGTAACAGCCAAAGGCGTAATGGATATAGATCAAATTCGTACTAACCTGATTGCGCAATTAACGGCTCCTGTTAAATGGACGCAAAGTGTGCAAGCTATGGTGGCTGCCGGTGCAACAGAATTTATTGAATGCGGACCCGGAAATGTATTACAAGGTTTGGTCAGAAAAATTCAGAAAGATGCGGTAACAAGTGCTGTTGCTTAATCGTGGATTGCCGGATTCATTAATTCCACTGAGGATCTTCCGGAGAATCGGCCATATACGCAAAATCAGGACCAAGTGTACGCACCAGATTGGACCACATATTCTCCAGATCATCGTCGAACACAACACGGTTGTTGCTTTCGGTTAACCACCACGCTTTGTTTTCAATTTCCTGGATGAGTTGTCCGGATTCCCATCCTGAATAACCGATAAAGAATTTAAAATCTTCGGGTTTGAGCACATTCCTTTTGATGAGATCGTTGACCAGGCCAATATCTCCACCCCAATAAATACCATTGGCAATCTGTTGAGAACCATCAATAAGGTCGCCTGATTTGTGTATAAAATGAAGGGTATTGGGTTCAACAGGTCCTCCATAATAAACAGGATGTTCGGTCAACAATAAATCGGGAACTACATCTCGGGTGGTGATATTAAGCAGACGATTCAAAACAAACCCGACTGTTCCATCCTCCGAATGTTCTCCCAATAAAACAACGGTTCTCCGGAATTTCATATCATCCAGAAAAGGTTCACTCAGCAGTAAACTACCTTTATGGGGCTGATCAAATTTTCTATCGATGCGAATAAGGTTCAAAGCTGCTTGTTTTAAGAATAACATTAACAAGATATGAAATGTTTCATGATTATTCCTTCTTCAAATTATGTTAAAATTGCAGTATGGCTAAGAAGTCCATTTCTGAACTTAGAACGCAATACCTGAATTCTGAACGTCGGTTTCTGGAAGGTCCGAGATCCAGAACCCGCGAGTTTTTATTTGTGTTCAAGGTATTGGCCGAGTTCATCAAAGGTTTCAGACGTTTGCATTTTATCGGACCTTGTATCACTGTTTTCGGAAGTGCCCGTTTTGTTGAAGGACATCCCTTTTATGACAAGGCGCGCGAAATGGGCAGGGCTATGAGCGACCTTGGATTTGCTGTAATTACCGGTGGCGGACCCGGAATAATGGAAGCAGCCAACCGGGGTGCCTTCGAAAATGGCGGACGCTCCATCGGTTGCAATATTGTATTGCCACATGAACAACGTGAGAATCCTTATGTAAACCGTTCGGTTGAATTTCGTTATTTTTTCGTACGAAAAATTTTGCTCGTAAAATATTCTTACGGTTTCGTCATTATGCCGGGCGGCTGGGGAACCATGGACGAGATGTTTGAAGCCCTGACGCTTATTCAAACCCGTAAGATTCGTGAATTTCCCGTGGTTTTATTTGGTCGTGAATACTGGAAAAACCTGATCGAACTGACCGAAGATATGATTGAAAACAAAACCATTGATGCACAGGAAATCAAGGAATCGCTTCTGATTACCGACTCTATTGAAGAAACAGTAGCTCATATTCGCAAACACAGTATTGAAGCATTCGGATTAAAAAAGGGAAGGCGTATACGTCCGATGCGCTTTATTGGCGAATGGTTTTACCCCCGCAGTGCTTAATATTACAAGGCTGAAAGGCTCAACTGTCGCGTTTCTTTCGTTAATTGCATCGTTTTTTTAATATCATGAAACACCAGACCGATTCCGGAATCCAGATTCAACCTGTTTATTCCACCCCTGTTGAATCGCTTGAAAAGCCGGGTGAATTTCCCTTTACCCGTGGCATTCAACCCGACATGTACCGAGGCCGCTTATGGACCATGCGGCAATATGCAGGCTTCTCTACGGCCGAAGAAAGCAACAAACGGTATAAGTATTTGCTGGCCAATGGTACCACAGGTCTGAGCGTAGCCTTTGATTTACCAACTCAGATCGGGTACGACAGTGATCATTCCATGAGCTCCGGTGAAGTAGGGAAAGTTGGCGTAGCTATAGATTCGCTGCGCGATATAGAGATTTTGTTTGATGGCATTTCACTGGAGAATATCACCACCTCCATGACAATTAATGCAACGGCCTCAACCTTGCTGGCTTTTTATATTGCCCTGGCAAAAAAACAGGGAGCTGATATCCGCAAAATTTCCGGAACCATTCAAAACGATATCCTGAAAGAATATGCTGCACGCGGAACCTATATCTACCCGCCCAAACCAAGCATGCGGATCATTACCGACATTTTTGAATACTGCAGCAAGGAAGTACCCAAATGGAACACCATTTCGATTTCAGGTTATCATATTCGCGAAGCAGGTTCTACAGCTGTTCAGGAAATAGCCTTCACCCTTGCCAATGCAAAAGCATATACTCAGGCTGCAATCGAAAAAGGACTTGACATCAATGTATTTGGTCAACGCCTCTCCTTTTTCTTCAATGCACACAACAACTTTTTTGAAGAAATAGCGAAATTCAGAGCAGCCCGTCGGATGTGGGCTCAAATGTCTAAAGAACTCGGCGCCACACATCCCAAAGCCCAGATGTTGCGATTTCATACACAAACCGGTGGTTCTACTTTACAGGCACAACAAGCCGACAATAATATCATCCGTGTTACGCTACAGGCTCTGGCAGCAGTAATGGGCGGAACACAAAGTCTGCATACCAACGGGTTTGATGAAGCACTGAGTCTGCCTACCGAGAATGCCGCCCGTATTGCCCTGCGTACACAACAAGTAATTGCGTATGAAAGCGGCGTAACCGATACAGTGGATCCCATGGGAGGAAGTTATTTTGTAGAGGAACTGACACAACAAATAGAAACTGCTGCATGGGATTATATCCGGAAGATTGATGCCTTAGGCGGTTCTGTAAATGCCATCGAACAAGGATTTATTCAGAAAGAAATAGCAGATGCTGCATACCGGTATCAGACAGCGATAGAAGACAAAGAAAAAATTGTAGTGGGTGTAAATCAATATGCATCCGATCAGGATATAAATCCTCCGGTTTTGCGCGTTGATGATTCCATTCAGAAAGTACAGGTTGATAAATTAAAACAGGTAAAAGCTGAGCGGAACCATGAACAGGTAAAGTCTTTACTTTTAAAACTGGAACAACAGGCCAAAGATGGAACCAACCTGATGCCAACGCTGATTGATGCTGCAGAAGCCTATGTAACCTTAGGTGAAATTGCCGATACCTTTCGGGGTGTTTTTGGCGAATATCGGGCCTGATTCAGGAAATCCTTCCCCAGCGATTGTGTTTGGAATAAGCAGTAAAAAATTGCAACAATCCTGCATGTTCGGGTAATTTCAATTCAGGATCCTGATTCAAAAGAGCCATAGCTGCATCCCTCGCCTGTTGCAGTATTTCATAATCTCTGGCCAGATCAGCCACACGCAAATCGAGCACACCACTTTGCTGGGTTCCTTCCAATTCTCCCGGACCACGCAACCTCAAATCTACATCGGCAATTTCAAAACCATTTTGCGTTTCAACCATCGTTTTTAATCGCAACCGGGCATCGGCGCTCAGTTTTACATTACTCATCAAAATACAACTGGATTGTTCTGCACCACGTCCTACTCTGCCTCTCAGCTGATGCAATTGCGATAAACCAAATCGTTCGGAACTTTCTATAATCATCACACTGGCATTGGGAACATTTACGCCTACCTCGATCACCGTAGTGGCAACCATAATCTGCGCTTTTCCGCTTACGAACAATTGCATTTCGCGTTCTTTGTCGGCCGACTTCATTTTTCCATGCACCATGCAAATGCGGTAAACCGGTGCCGGAAAATGCCGGATGATTTCATCATAGCCCGACAAAAGATTCATATAATCCAGTTTTTCACTTTCAGCGATCAACGGATACACAATATAAACCTGACGTCCTTTCGCTATTTCATTACGGATAAAACCATATACCTTCAACCGGTTTGAATCGTATTGGTGCAATGTTTTTATGGGTTTTCGTCCGGCCGGTAATTCATCAATCACCGAGTAATCCAGATCGCCATACAGGGTCATGGCCAGTGTACGGGGTATGGGAGTTGCGGTCATTACCAGTACATGGGGCGGATGTTCATTTTTCTTCCACAACCGTGCCCGTTGTTCAACTCCGAAACGATGTTGTTCATCAATCACGGCTAAACCCAACTGTTTGAATTGTACGATTTCTTCAATCAATGCATGCGTTCCAATAAGCAATTGAATACTACCATCCTTCAAACCTTCCAGAATCAGCTTCCTTTCTTTGGCAGAAGTTGAACCGGTAAGTAGTCGAACCTGTATCGGTATACCCTGCAGCAGTTCAGTAACCGTGGTGAAATGTTGTTGTGCAAGAATTTCAGTTGGTGCCATCATACACCCCTGATATCCGTTATCGATACAAATCAATAAAACCAGTAAGGCTACCACCGTTTTACCACTTCCTACATCTCCCTGTAACAAACGGTTCATTTGCTTTCCGCTTTTTACATCGGCTCTGATTTCTTTGATCACCCTTTTCTGGGCATTGGTAAGTTCAAACGGCAGATTGGATGCATAAAATGTATTAAAATAATCGCCTACTACTTCCAGCCGGATGCCATTGAATAATTGGGTACGTTTTAATTTGAAGCGAAGCAAACGCAATTGCAATAAAAAGAGTTCTTCAAATTTCAGCCGTTGCTGCGCCTTAACCAGACTTTCGGCATTGGCAGGATAATGAATCTGAATCAACGCATCCTGCCTGTTCATTAATCCATACTGCTGAATAAGTTTTGCCGGAAGATTTTCTCCAACCTTAAACCGTGAATCGGTAACCAAGGCATTGGTAAATTTCATGATGGCCCGCGTATCCAAACCTTTTACCCGCATCCTTTCGGTAACAGTATAAAAAGGCATGATGGTCAGATACATTCTACCGTCGGCTTGCTCCGGATCATCTAAAACAGGATGGGCTATATTGTAATTTCCGTTGTATTCAGTGGGCTTACCAAATATGAGATATTCTTTATTTTCTTTCAAAGCATCTTTCACCCACTTTATTCCCTGAAACCAAACCAGATCTATTTTTCCGGTGGCATCGCTGAATTCAGCTACCAGACGTTGCCCACGTTTTTGACCAACCATCCGGATATGCCGGATATTGCCTTTGAGCTGAATATAAGGTAATTCAGGTTGAATCTCTTTTATGGTATAAATCCTGGAGCGATCAATATGCCGGTATGGGAAATGAAACAATAAATCGTTCAGGTTAAAAATACCCAATTCCTTTTTGAGCATTTCTGCACGCGCACTACCCACTCCTTTCAGATACTCGATAGAAGTATGCAAAAAGGCGTCGTTGGTAAAGTTGGCCGGAGTACTCATTTACCCTGCAATTATAATCTATGTATCAACACCATCATCCAATGCTTTTTAGGATGTGGATATTTTGACGCCAGCCCGGGCAATACGCATATATGTACGTTTAAAATTGCAGGAATGTTGATATTTCGCTATTGAAGAAATAAGCAGCTTTGTATCTTAGTGCCATGATCCGAATTGCATTATGGGTAACCTTATTGGGAGGTGCCTTCACCCTGAAAGCCCAAACCACCACCTTGTTTCCGATTGAAATAAAAGGGAAATGGGGATATATGGACGCGGCAGGTTCGATGAAAATCGAAGCCCGTTACGACCTTGCCATGGAGTTCAACGAAGGAATTGCCATTGTTGCACTGGCCAATTTGCCTTGTGCCATCAATACTGAAAATCAGCGCATCATCGACACCGGTTTGTACCAATTTATGGGCGGATATTCAGAAGGCCTTTGTTATGTCCGTGATTTTAAAAACAACAAAGCGTTCATCAATGCGCAGGGTGAAAAAATTATTGTATTACCCGACAGCATATACGATGCCCGGCCTTTTCACAATGGACTCGCTGTTTTGGGGTATCAATACGACAAACACGAAATCAAATTTGAAGTTGATATTTCGACCATCGCCTTTCATTTTGCGTATATCGATAAAACAGGGAATAATATTACCGGTTATATTTATGATGATGCCGATGATATGCATAACGGCGTGGCCCGGTTTAAAAAAGGTACGTTGTTCGGTGTCATGGATTCTACCGGAAAAGAAATCATACCGGCAAAATATATTCTGCTCGACGATTTCTTTGAAGGTAAAGCGGTATTCAACGAAGGAGGAAAATTTGGATTTATTAACCGCAAGGGTGAGGTAATAATACCGCCAACCTTTGATATGGCATTTGACTTCAACGAAGGAATGGCGGGCGTTTGGAACAAAGGTAAATTCGGATTTATCGATTCAACCGGTAAAGTGGCAGTTCCAATTCAATATGAACAAATACGCTCCTTTTCTGAAAATCTGGCAGCTGTACAAAAAGATGGCAAATGGGGGTTCATCAATAAAGCCGGTGACCTGGTTATTGTAAACCGGTTTGATAACGCTTCTGTTTTCCGTGAAGGGCTGTGCGCCGTATTGGTAAAACGTCATTGGGGATTTATTGACCGTACAGGAAAAATGGTAGTTCCTACCGATTTCGATGCAGTGGGTTCATTTGACAATGGCGTTGCCGACGTGGTGTATCACGATATTGCCATGTACATAGATAGACGCGGGAATATCCTCCCCAGATTGAAGAAGTAATCAAAACCGGATCAGTTTCTGGTTATAGACCTGTCCCTGATGTTCGATGGAAAGGATAAACATGCCCGACGAATAGTACTCAGGATTCAACGCATAATCGCTATTCAGATTTATCCAATCCACTTTAACCTTGCCGTGCATATCGTACACCCGGATGCGGAATTCATCTCTGTTTTCTAAATGTACAATGGCATTTGATTCTCCCCGGGCAAAACCGGATGTATTGATCAGGCTGAATCCAATGGGTAATGGAAACATCGTTGCCACACTTTCGGGAAAGGTCCCGAATTTTCGCTGATTGAAATATTTTCCCATGGTTTGCCGGTGCACTCCACCATACAAAATGCTGTCGACATCCAGCAATAACTGAGCTGCCTGAGGCATGGTGGTTCCCTGAGTCATCAGGTATATGGAATTTAAACTTAAGGTCATCATGGTATGCAGGCCAATATCGCTTCCAATATCCAACAAGCAGGATGTCCATATTTCACAATCTTTATACGGGTTACCGATTTTATCCAGATAAGTTTTGCCGGATTGTCCGTTTCGCCCTCCCCAGTAAGTTACGCTACCGGAAGCAACAGGTATTGGTCCATCAAAATTGAACAAATAACGCCAATTGAATGGGGTTGCTTTTCGCGAAAAGATGGCTGAAGTTAGATCACAGAGCCCTTCCTCAATGGCCCGTCGCTCGGGAAACATATCCGGAGTTGGAGACATATCAAACGATAAAGCATGTGTAAATTCATGGCAAATAACATCTCCGTCTTCGGCATCGGGTACTCCACCAACTCCGAAATTGAGTGTTGTATCATCAAGCGAAAAGTAAGATTGATCGCCACCACCCGAAAGTGCATCAATCCGTTGTTGATACTGCATGCGGTTTGTAAATCCAAGCTGCATAAAATATTGGCGGGTTTGCAATGCATGATAATACGCCATAACTTCTTTGAAACCGGATTGCTTGCGTGTATAATCAAAAAACGGTGTTACTGAAAATGCGACTGGTGCTGTAGGAGCAGCCCAATCTTCAATTTTAACATACTTATTCTCCAACCGGAACGTATCGTTTATTAATGTTGCCGGAAAAGTAACATTCACCCGCTGGTTGTTAAGCAAGGTATAATCACTGTCGTTGAAATGCTTGTAGGTCCCTCCCTGTCCATAAATTACACCTGCCGATGTCAACGGATCCATATTGAACACCTTACCGTTAACCAGGGTATCATCTGTTCCGAAATAATACCTGTTATCTATTTCTTTGATCATTGCACCTTGTGCATCCTGCAATTCCTGATTGTGCCGGTATACCGGAATCAACTGATTGTTTACCAAAACCAGGTACAGCGGTGTAGCGTTCGCTTTTAAGGGTTGAATAACCGCTATTTGTAAATCTACGAGGTTGTCGGCCGTTTGTATTATTTCATGCTGGTGATTGACACTTACTTTCAAATAAGCTCCATAGACGGGTATTCCTTTGTAAAGTTGATGATAGAGGAAATGCTTTCCGTAAGCACTTTCTTTAACGTAGGTCAGCCCGAGAGTTACGCCTGCTCTTTGCAATTCCTGACGTGAAGATTGAATAAAGGATTGTACAGGAACGGTGGCTTCAGCATCCGGAATAAAACGGTGTTTATCCTTGCTGATCCGGTCTGCACTTCTGCCTGCCCCATGAAGTACCTGTTGTATACTATTTACCTGTGCCTGCAAACCCAGCGGGATAGTAAGCACAAGCATCCAAATCAAACGTATCATATAACGAAAGATACTACTTTCAGGAATTAGTTGCATGATGAGACACACTTAAGCGATGATTTTTACGAAGAGCCAACAGGCATGCATCCGCTTTTGAACGCCGGATACCAAATACAATAGAGAATTGTTCATTAAGTTCCTGATTCAGAATTTGTGCTTCAAATTGTTTCAATAACCGAAACGCCTCGTGCTCATTTCCGAAAGCGCACTGCAAAACATACTGCTCCATAACAAATTGTTCATCAACCGCAGCATGGTTCAAAGCGTCGAGTGCTGCACCTTCGTAAGCAGCTATCAATCCTGGTACTCCCAACAATTTCCCCCCGAAATACCGAACCACAATAACAGCAGAATTGGTCAGGTTGCGCGACAGTATTGCCCGCAATAATGGTCTGCCTGCCGTGCCGGAAGGTTCCCTATCGTCGCTGAATTTTTGAATTTCTTTGCCTGCACCGAGAACATAAGCAAAACAATGGTGTACGGCATCGAAGTGTTCTTTCTTTAGCCGCTGCAATTCCTCTTTCACTTCTGTTTCCGAATGAACCGGAAATGCAAATGCCAGAAACTTGCTTCCCCTATCTTTGAATTCTCCCTGTGCCGGTGCCTTCAAGGTATGAAACAGATCTGTAAACATCATCTTCAGTGTGCCTGAGGATTGACATACACACGCAATTGACTTGCATCTAATTCCGTCTGACTGATTGATTGACCGGCAACCTCTGGAGCTTTTACTCCTGCGTGTAAATACTTCGGGGTTGTAAATACCTGCATTTCGTCCCAGTAATTTTGCAAGATGAGATTGTTCAGCGTATATGCTCCTCCTTCAACGATCAACGATTGAATACCCGAATCGAATAATACCTGAAATATGTTTGGCCAACTATTTTTTTGAAAATCCATTCGAACAAAACGAAGATTCTCTGTGTTTTCATCTTTCACTTCGTTGAATATGAGCGTTTGCTGTGACCTGTCGTAAATTTTAGCAGTTAACGGAATTCTCAACTGACGGTCGATCGCAATTCGCAAAGGGTTTCGTCCTTCCCATGCCCGCACGTTTAACGACGGATTATCTGAAATAATCGTATTGGTGCCCACTAATATGGCATCTTCTATACTACGCCAGCGATGCACCAGTTTCTGTACAATAAAACCGGTAATGTGACGCTTTTCGTTAAATGCTTCTGCACTCATAGCAGATGCATCCGGAGCCAAAAAATGATCGGCTGATTCGGCCCATTTTAAGATGATATAAGGTCGCTTTTTTTGAACAAACGTAAAAAACCGGCGGTTGAGCCAGTTGGTTTCCGATTCCATCAACCCTACCTGCACATCTATTCCGGCATTTCGTAATTGCACAATTCCCAGGCCCGAAACTTTCTCGTACGGATCAACTGATCCAATGACCACTCTGGGAATCTTGTGTTGAATGATCAAATCTGTGCATGGTGGTGTTTTGCCATGATGGCAGCAAGGTTCAAGCGTTACATACAATGTGGAATCCTTTAACAATGCTTTGTTTTTAACAGACCGGATGGCATTCACTTCAGCATGTGCTTCCCCAAATCGCTGATGAAATCCTTCTCCGATTATTTTCTCCTGATGCACAATCACGCAACCCACCAGTGGATTGGGAGAAACAAATCCGGCGCCGCGTTCTGCCAATTCGATACTTCGCAACATAAAGTGTTCGTGCATGCCACGAAAATACAAATTTTCGTATGTTGCACACTGTACATGAAAACTTATCCCTTTAACGATTACCAGCAACAATTCCTTCAGGAAATGCAAAAGCTCCACGATCCCGGAGAAGCATATGCAATCATGCGTTTGCTGTTCGAAGAAATTTTGGGGCAATCGTTTTCAGTACTCCGGTTGAAGAATGAACCGCTAACCATTGCGCAATTGAACCAATTGGATAACTGTTTGTCGAGGCTGAAGAAATACGAACCGGTTCAATATGTGTTGGGTTATGCTGAATTTAAAGGTTTGCGTTTCACTGTAAATCCATCTGTCTTAATTCCGCGACCTGAAACCGAAGAGTTGGTTGACTGGATACTCGGACATGCACCGGCTTTAAGTAGAAATGACTTGCGTATTCTTGATATCGGGACCGGTAGCGGATGTATAGCGATAAGCCTGGCAAAAGGTTTTCCGGGTGCCACGGTTTTTGCCAGCGACATCAATCCGGATGCTTTAAGTGTTGCCGGTTTAAATGCACAACAACAGCACATTTCTATTCAATTCATACAACACGACATATTAAGTTCAACACCTATACCGTTGTCGACTTCAGTAAATATGTTGGTATCAAATCCGCCTTATATCACCCGTGAAGAAGAATCGGAAATGTTGCCGCAGGTTTTAGAACATGAACCACACAGTGCATTGTTTGTTACCAATAACGATGCACTTCAATTTTATAAGGCCCTGATAAGGCATGCCGAAACTGCATTGATGAGTGGAGGCTTATGGGCAGTTGAAATCAATAAGCTTTATGCAATGGAAGTAATGGATCTGTTAACGCATGCGCACTATCAGGAAATTGAACTGCATACCGATATGAACGGCAATGCCCGATATGTTACAGCAATAAAACGGTAGTAGAGTAAACTAAACGAGATTGATCTTGATACGTTTGCCGATTTCTTCGATATCGCTTTTAAATTTCTTATCGGTTTCCATCAGATCATTAACAGTCTGGCAAGCATGAATTACTGTAGAGTGATCGCGGCCTCCGAAATGCATACCAATAGTTTTCAAGGATGATTTGGTCAGATCCTTGGCATAATACATGGAAATCTGGCGTGCCTGAACGATTTCGCGTTTACGTGTCTTTGATTTTACCAAATCAACCGGGATGGTAAAGTAATCACAAACCAGTTTTTGAATAAACTCGATAGATATTTCGCGTGAAGAATTCTTTACAAAATTCTTGAGAATTTGTTTGGCCAGATCCAGGGTAACTTCCTTTTTATTGAGCGATGACTGAGCCAGCAATGAAACCAGCGCGCCTTGCAACTCGCGGATATTGGTATTGATATTGTGTGCAACATACTCTACCACATCGCGGTTGAGGCTAATGCCATCAGCATACATCATGTGTTCAAGAATTGCCAGCCGAGTTTCGAAATCGGGAGTTTGGAGATCGCAGGAGAGACCCCATTTGAAGCGCGACAATAAGCGTTCGTCCATACCCTTCAGATCTTTAGGGGCACGATCCGATGTTAAAATGATTTGCTTACCTAACTGATGCAGGTGATTGAATATGGTGAAGAAAATTTCCTGCGTACGTTGTTTGTTTTCGAGAAACTGAATATCATCTACAATCAATACGTCTACGTTCAGGTAAAAGTTGAGAAAATCCTGACCGGAGTTGTTGCGTAAAGAATCTACGAACTGGTTACAGAATTTTTCAACGGGTACATATAAGAGTATTTTGTTTTTGTTTTGAATTTTGATTTGATTACCGATTGCCTGAACCAGGTGTGTTTTACCCAAACCGGTTTCGCTAAAAATCATGAGCGGGTTAAATGCTGTTCCACCGGGTTTGTTGGCCACAGCGTATCCTGCCGAACGGGCCAGCTTATTGCAATCGCCTTCAATAAAATTATCGAACGTTAAATTTGGATTCAGGTTTGAATCAATATTAACTTTCTTCAGTCCGGGAATGATAAACGGGTTTTTGATATTGCTGCTCAGGTTGAGCGGCATGTTGATATTTTGAGTATCGGCTTTGGAAGAACTGCTTCCGGGAATATTCACCACATAAGGATTAGAACTGCTGCTGCTGTTCTCTATGATTATATTGTATTCCAAACGTGAACCTAAACCCAGTTCGGCCTTCAATGCTTTTTTCAGCAGCGTAACATAATGTTCTTCCAACCACTCGTAAAAGAACTGACTTGGAACCTGAATGGTCAGTACCTTATTTTCGAGCTTCACCGGCTTGATCGGATCAAACCAGGTTTTGAAGCTTTGCGGAGAAACATTATCCTGAATTAATTTTAAACAATTACTCCAAATACTTTCTGCTGATTTTTCACTCATAATTACAATACCTTTTCGTTGGGAAAGGTGATTAAATAATTGTGAATAAAAAAATTTTTTATGGGGAATTTTTCACTTTTAATCTTTCAAAATTTCCAACCCGCTATAATTCAAAAGAATTTCAAAAAATAGGTAGTCGCTTGTATCCACAAACAAAAAATATTTATGTGGGTAACTTGACTTTTTGAATAGGATTACAATTGGTTGTCCACACCTACCCCATCCACTGTCTTCACTGTTTTGTTCAACTCATATACCTGCGAAGATAGCTGTGAAACCTTGTCATCAAAGGGATTGAAGACATAGTCGATCCGGCCGAGCCGTACACCTGCCCAACCTACCTGATTAATCCAGACATCCTGCCCCAGGGTATTCTTTTCCAAAACAGGCTCTGATAAAAAGGTATGTGTGTGACCACCAAGGATTAAATCGATGTGCCGGGTCTTTTGTGCCAAAATCACATCACTGACTTTGTTGTTTTTGTATTCGTATCCCAGGTGCGAAAGACAAATGATGAGGTCGCAGTGATGTTTAAATTTTAGCCGCTCAGCTATCGTATTTGCAACCGGTATGGGATCCCAATACCGGATGTTTCCAAATAAGCGGTCGGGAACCAGACCACTTAATTCTATACCCAACCCAAATACCCCAATTTTAATCCCTCCTTTTTTAAAAATACGATAGGGTTTAATGTTATCTTTTAAGGCCGAATTGTTAAAATCATAGTTGGAACACACAAAGTCGAATGTGGCATGAGGGAGTTGTTTTATAATGCCATCAATACCATTATCGAAATCGTGGTTCCCCAATGTTACGCAATCATACTGCATCTGGCTCATCAGTTTGTATTCCAGTTCTCCGTTGAAATAATTGAAATAAGCCGTCCCCTGAAAAATGTCTCCTGCATCCAGCAACAATACATGTTCTTCCTGTGAACGGATGTGGCGTATCCATTCAGCCCGCAGCGCTGCACCTCCCATTCCCGAAAGCGACCCGCCATCAGCAGGAAATGGTTCAATTCTGCTATGCCAGTCGTTGGTATGTAAAATGGTAAGTCGTGTTTCGGCAGCCTTTGCCAATGCGCCGAAAGGGGAAGTCGACAAATATGCACCGCCACTCAGGGTTCCTGCAGTCCGAATAAATTGTTTACGGTTGAAAATTATCTTCTCCATACTCATTATGCTTATCGTATCCGGCCTTGCAAACTCAGATTGAGCGGTGAGTGCAATTTAATATAATCGGTAATAGCATCTCTTACCTTATAATGCAAATCCTTGCGGTGAATGGCTTCTTTTAAACAGGAAGCATTGTCGCCACCATTGGCCAGGTAATCACTGGTAACCAATTGGTAGGTTGCTGCACTATCCAAGGCCACCTGCCCAATTTGAATTTCTATTGCATCCTGGTCCTTAATCCGAAAAGCTGCTCCACTCACAGGCCACCCTCCATTCAATGCCATTATATGAAAAAGCTCTTTCAAGGTACTGCCTTTAACTGTAAGCAATACCAGCTCATTTTCAAAAGGCATCAGTTCAAACACTTTGCCGGTAGTAATATCGCCTTTGCCAATGGAAGGAATGCGCAACCCGCCATAATTCAACACACATAAATCTATACGCTGATAAGCTAATTGTTCCGCTTTCTCTTTTACTGCGTCAGCTGCCAGATTACATAGTGTTCCTTCGGGTTTCTGACGAAGCAGAATAACTTCTGTACTACCAATTACCAATTGAGTTTCAGTATCTACTTTCTTTTTATACGGTTCAATTAATTGCCGGGCGGCATCGTATCCGGCTCCCTGCAACCAACCTGAATCGGGCTGAATCGAAATATTTCTATGTTCTTTTTTTTCTGCACGATAGACCGTGCCGCATGACGGTCCTGTTAAAATTAAAAATATCAGTATGCAAGGCAAAACTCGATTCATATACCGAATGTATGCAGAAGAATGACTATTTGGAATTATGTGCCATCAAACCCTCTTTGGTGGCCATGTACGAAAATGCATTGAGGTCGTCGCGGTCGTACATAAAACTGCTTACATAATCCGACTTTTCTTCGTCCCATCGCATAGGAACGATTAACTTTTTGTGAAGGAGTTGCTCGATTACATCGCTTACAATAGCTGGTTTCTCACCACATTCGGCCACAATGTGGTCAAATGGTTCAACAAAATAGAGCGAATCTAAAATACGATATTCCAGTTCTGTGAGTTCCTGATTCATCTTTGTTTATTTACTAAATTCACGACCCTTCCAGGTAAATCGGCCAATATTGGCCCATAAGCCAATGATCAATATATAAAGTACATGGATAACTTCCAGCAAAGGTAATAAAATGAAGTAACGCTTCTTTTCAAAAAAATGTAAAATCAAAAGCATGAAAACACCTTCAACCAACAATTTAACACAAAGCATTCCTATTCCCTGCATGGGTTGAATAAACAACTGGATCAGGATAAATAAATTCATAAAATAGATAAAGGATTGAACAGCTATAACCGATTTATCGGGGTAATGCTTGGTTTTTGAAACCCAGCGCCGGCGTTGTTGCGCGAATTGCTTCAGCGAAACATTGGCCTCAGTTGTAACAATAGCCTCTTTGCATTTCATGAAATGAATTCCATTTCGATTATGCTTAAAAAACTTATACATCAGAAAAGTATCATCGCCACTGGCAATCCCCGAATTATTGACATACCCATTCACTTCCCTGAAAATGGATTTGCTAAAAATCAGGTTTGACGCACTGCACATATTCGGTTGTTTCCATGCCATGGCAGCTGCACCAATTCCTACCAATCCCGCAAACTCTATGGCTTGTAATCTGGAAAACAAATTGACTGCAGTAAATTCTACCGGTGCGTAAATCATATCGGGATGATGCTGATTTATAAACACATCAATGGAAGCCAGCCAATCCGGACCGCGTGTACAATCGGCATCTGTGAGAATGATCCAATCAAACTCTGCCTGTTCAATTCCTCTTGATATTGCGGCTTTCTTGGTGAACTGGCCTTTTCCGGATTCATCCAATTGAATCAGTCGTATTCTGATGTCTGTACCTGGAGCAAATTGCTTAACCTGTGCTGTGGTATGATCATCTGAAAAATCATCTATTACCAAAATCTCAAACAAGTTTTTTGGATAGTGCTGTTTGATGATATGCGACAGACACGATTGAATGGTTTGTGCTTCATTTCGTACCGGTATTATTATAGTAAAAGTATTTTTCGGATTCTGATACTTACGATCCATTTTAAAAATCCTGATCATTAACCATCCTGTCAGATAATAAAGGATCAGCAACAAATAAGCTCCCAACATTCCCCAGGTTATGGCAGTGAAGAGTCCCATTAAGCCTCCGGTTTCCAACGCAGTAAATAATATAAACCCAACATTCCGGGAGCAAAAATATTGATGACCCAAATGGAATACGTCATTAATAAGACTGAATCGGGCTGATTGGTAAATGCACCAAAAAACCATAACGCACTCGCTCCCCGGATTCCGAGATCGAGCAAGATGAAAGATGGCACAAGGGTTTGCACCAGTAATGTAGCATTGACACAGGCAAATACTTCGCGGGTTGAAACATCAATGTCAAAAAAGTGAACCAACAAAATAAACTCTATATTGACTACAGTCCATCGCAAGAAAGCCATGATTAATATTTCCAGCAATTCACCGCGGGAATAACCGTAAAATACTTCCAGGTAGCGTTTGAACCGGCTTTTCTGAATCCAGGGTTGAAGCTGTTTGAGATTCAGGTATGCATATATCGACAAAGCGACCAGGATTAGCAATGCTATATAATAAAGGGTGATCTGCTCAGCCCGAATTATATTTTGCTCCCCTGCAAACCAGATATACGACATCAATCCGAAAGCAACTGTAATCAATACTTGTGCAGTATGACCAATTACTGTAACCAAGGCTCCATTCAGCTTTCCCATTTTTCGGATATACAGCACACGACCTGCAAAATCGCCGATCTGATTGGGTGTAATAATACTTAATGTCATTCCAGCACACACTGCTTTTATGGCTTGTTTAAAAGAAACCGACTCAAACCGATTCACGAGCAATCTCCACTTTGAGCTTTCAAGCATGATATTGACTGCAGCCAGCACAAAAGCAACAAGGAGAATATTAACATCGCTGTTTTTGAGCTGAAAATCGAAGGTATGCACCAATTGATTGAGGTGATAAGCATGTACGAGTTTATAATACAAAAAACCAAACGTTACTGCGACCAATATCAACTTAACAATGTTGAGAATTTTATGGATGGTTTTCGGATTGCTTATCACAGTTTGCTTTAACTTCCCGAACGAAAATAATCCATCATCGCGATAAAACACAATGGGAGCACTCAACGACCTCAAGAACTACGACTTGATTATTCTGGGAATAGATCCCGGGACGGTTGTGATGGGTTATGGACTGATCGGGATTTTAAACAAGCAGGTACATGTAATCGGATTAGGTGTTGTAAAGTTAGATAAGCTGGAAGATCATGCCTTGCGACTTAAACGAATTTTTGAACGGACCGTTTCGCTGATTGAGCAATACCATCCCGATGAGCTGGCGATTGAAGCACCTTTTTTCGGAAAGAATGTTCAATCCATGTTAAAACTCGGACGTGCACAGGGTGTTGCCATTGCTGCAGCTATTACGCACGAAATGGTGGTACACGAATATTCTCCGAAAAAAATTAAACAGGCCATTACCGGAAACGGGAATGCGAGTAAAGAACAGGTGGCTGCTATGCTCCAGAACATATTGAAATATAAAGAAGGATCTGATTTTCTGGATGCCACCGATGGGCTCGCTGCAGCTTATTGCCATTACCTGCAAAACAATATGCCGCAATCAAAGGGTACTAAATACTCAGGCTGGGGTGCATTTGCCAAAGCCAATCCGGAGAAACTGAAGAAATAGGTTGGAAGCCTGAGTAATGTTCAACCTGTTGAATCTGCAACATTATGGCTTGCATGATTTTTCATCAGCAAACGACTAAAACAAGATTTGGGCGTGCCCCTGCCTGAATGACACAGTCGGGCGGGTTTCACGCTCAGTTAGATTTAAATCATTTAACTTCAAAACGAACATCGAAAAGTATTAAGGTCAGTTTGGGTATAGAAATTTTCAACGACACATTTTACCCTCCAATTGAAAACACAGGCTAATTGGATTCGTCGGTTCCAAACCACATTGATGAACGTATGCCCCCGCGTTAGGTGCAGAGCGGCCTGTCTGAGCTCCACCCTGGTACCCCGGGGTGAGCGAGTAGCGAGCACCGCCCCCGGACGTCAAAAACAACATGCCTTTGGAAAGGTGCGATCAGAAGAAAATCCTGCGTAAAGGCATGGTAGTTTTTGCCGACGGGGGAACGCCCAAAAAATTACACCCAAATTGAGTTGATTTTAAATCAAAAAACAGCTCAGCGATTTTACCCGGCTCTTTTAATCTCTTCTGCCGGTCAGCATCATAATCCAATACAACATGGATGCAATGGCAGCTAATGCGGCAACCACATAAGTCATGGCCGCCCATTTTAAGGCGTCGCGTGCCATGGTTTCTTCATTGTTGACAACTAACCCTTTGGTAGTTAACCAGGCTAAGGCACGGTTGCTGGCATCAAACTCAACCGGAAGGGTGATTACGGCGAACAAGGTAATTACCAATTGACAACCGATAATAGTATACAGTACAATATCAAAAGGAAATGCTTTAAACAAAAACATACCACCAAACATCATAACCATAATTACAATATTCATGATACGTGCACTTGCATTTTGCAATGGAACCATGGCCGAACGAAAACGCAACATACTGTATGCAGTGGCATGTTGTACTGCATGTCCGCATTCATGCGCGGCAATAGCAGCTGCAGTTACACTGTGTCCATGATACACATCGTGGCTCAGGTTTACAGTTTTCTCCAACGGATTGTAATGATCTGTTAATTGTCCTTCTGCCGAAATGACACGTACGTCATGAATTCCGTGATCCGACAGCATCTTTTGTGCAATTTCGGCACCACTCAGGTTGTGGCTTAAGCCTACTTCCGAATATGTTCTGATCTTGCTTTTGAAGCGCCAGCTAACCAGCATACTTAAAACAGCGAATACTATAAAGATGAATAACATAATTTTAAAATTGGTTTAGATTCAATGATCAATTCCTGTACCGCTTTTTAGCGTATGACAAATTTATACAGCATAATCAGCAACGCTATAATAAACATCAAAATAGAAATTTTGTTTATGCGGTGCATCATCTTCAGATTGAATGATGTTCCGTTGTCTGTCTTGTCCTTCTTCCAGAACATGAGGTAGGATATGAATTTTTGTATAATCATACAATGCAAAGATACATGGAGGTTTTGAATACTACCAAGCCAGATTTTTACCTTATACAAAATTTATTTTTAGATTAGTCTAAATTATGTATTTTTGCACCATGTATTCATTTACAGAAGAAAACTACCTGAAGGCCGTTTACAAGTTGAACGAACGTAGTTCCGAATCGGTTAGTACCAATGCCATAGCTGAATTGCTGCATACCAAAGCAGCATCGGTAACCGATATGTTGCAAAAACTTTCGACCAAAAAACTTCTGAAGTATGAAAAATACAAGGGCGTTTCATTAACCGATAAGGGAAAACGAATTGCATTGGATATTGTACGAAAGCACCGGTTGTGGGAAGTTTTTCTGCATGAAAAGCTAGGCTTCGGTTGGGATGAAGTACACGATATGGCCGAACAACTCGAACATATTCAATCAGAATTGCTGGTAAACAAATTGGATGATTTTTTAGGAAACCCTACGCACGATCCGCATGGCGACCCAATTCCAACCAGACAGGGAGAGCTTAAAAAGAGCAATCTGATTTTATTGAATACTGTAAAACCCGGCCCCATAGTCATAATGTTAGGAGTGGTGGATCATAGTCCTGTATTTCTCAAGCATCTCGACAAGCTGGGTATTACCCTGGGAATAGAAATCGAAGTGCTGGAAGTGAATGATTACGACGGATCGCTGCATGTGCAATTGAATCATAAAAAACAAATGGATATGAGCAAGGACGTAGCAAGGAACATTTTAGTATCGGAAAAAGTATAATGGTTATTGGTTAATGGTTATTGGTTATTGGTTAATGGTTATTGGTTAATGGTTATTGGTTAATGGTTAATGGTTATTGGTTATTGGTTATTGGTTAATAGTTATTGGTTATTGGTTATTGAGTAATGGTGAATTATGTAATTGTGTAATTGTGTAAACTTATGCTGGGCTGCGGCAGATCAATAGAAATAGGTTACTTGGATATCGGCAACTTCGCAATTCGTAATTCGTACTTCGTACTTCGTAATTCGTACTCTGTAATTTGTACTTCGTAATTTTAAATTCTATTCAAATCACATAAAATACTCTCACAATCAACACATCTCATCTCCCCATGCAAGACAAATCTCTCAGCGAAGTTCATCAAAGCGTACAGGTAGGAAAGCATAAAAATTTCTTCCGTACTTTATATGCTTTTATTGGCCCGGCATACCTGGTGAGTGTTGGGTATATGGATCCGGGTAACTGGGCCACAGATATTGCCGGAGGTAGCCAGTTCGGTTATCAGCTTATCTGGGTATTGCTGATGAGTAACCTGATGGCGCTTTTGTTGCAAGGACTTGCCGCCCGATTAGGCGTAGTTAAAGGCTGGGACCTGGCACAGGCGTCACGCCAACAATATCCATCCTGGGTTAATATTCCCTTGTATATTTTGGCCGAAATCGCAATTGCAGCCTGCGATCTGGCTGAGATCATCGGTATGGCAATTGGTTTATACCTGCTGTTCGACATTCCTTTGGTAATCGGTATTTTGATCACAGCATTCGACACCTTATTATTACTGTTATTATTGAATAAGGGCATCCGGAAAATGGAAGCCTTCATCGTTTCACTGGTTTCCATTATCGGAATTTCGTTTCTGGTGAATATGATCATCGTTGAACCTGAATGGAAGCAGGTAGCACATAATTTAGTACCCAGCGCATTGAGCAGCCAGGCCTTGTATATTGCTATTGGAATTATTGGTGCCACGGTGATGCCGCATAACCTATACCTGCATTCAGCTTTGGTTCAAACCCGAAAATTTTCGCGCGATAATGAAGGAATCCGTAAAGCTATTCGTTTCAATTTTATTGATTCTGCCGTTGCGTTAAATCTGGCATTTTTTGTGAATTCTGCTATTCTGATCCTGGCAGCTTCTGCTTTTTACAGATACGGTCATTATGAAGTGGCTAATATTGAAGATGCACATGTATTGCTGAAAGACATTTTCGGAAACATGGCACCCACCTTATTTGCCATTGCATTGATTGCGGCCGGACAAAGTTCCACCATCACAGGTACGCTGGCCGGACAAATTGTTATGGAAGGTTACCTCAACCTCCGGATCAGTCCATGGATCAGGAGAATGATTACGCGCCTCATTGCCATTATACCTGCCTTGTTTACCATTTACTATTTTGGTGAAGACCGACTGGGGAATTTACTGGTCTTAAGTCAGGTGGTTTTGAGCATTCAATTGGGATTTGCCATTATTCCATTGATCCATTTTGTTTCGAGTAAAAAACTCATGGGTGATTTTAAAATCGGTATTAAAACAAAAGTTCTTGCGTGGTTTGCAGCAACCATCATTATTGGTCTGAACATCCGGTTGGTATATGAAGAATTAACCCATTTTTTTGAATACCTTGGTACTGGACAAACCATCATAAAAATGTTGATCCTCCTGATTGTTCTTGGCGCTTTATTCTTATTGACCTATATCGTTTTTGAACCGATAATAAACCGCCGGCATCGTAAAAAGGAAGCATTGCCACATGGAACCATTCACGAAATTTCTGCGTTGGAAAAACCCGAATACCATCATATTGCAATAACGGTCGAATTTTCGGAACACGATAAAAAGGCAATTGAACATGCATTACGCCTTGGTGGAAAAACTGCAACCTACTTACTGATTCATATTGTAGAATCGGCCGTTGCACTCCGATCGGGTAGCGATGTGCTGGATCTGGAATCGCAGTTTGACAAAGAATTCCTGCTATCCTATCAGAAAGATCTGATCAATCTGGGTTATAAAACAGAGATTGAACTGGGATATGGTAAATCTGCTTCTGCTATTATTGCCATTATCAACAAACAGGATATTGATTTGGTTGTAATGGGAGCTCATGGTCATAAAGGATTTAAGGATTTTATCTTTGGCTCAACAGTGGACAAGGTTCGCCACCGCATTAAAGCTCCTGTATTTATTGTTAAATGATGGATCCCGATCAGTTTAAAAAAGCGGCCAACGGTAAAAAGGAGGAAAACCGGAAGTTTCTGAAAAAACTCAAGGAACATCCTCCCAAAAACCTGGACCAACAATTTCATCAGTTGCACGAGGAAGCATTTGAACATATCGACTGTTTAACCTGTGCAAATTGTTGCAAAACTACCGGACCCCTGTTTACACAAAAAGATATTGATCGTTTATCACTTCATCTGAAAATGAAGCCCGCAAGGTTTATTGAAACCTATCTGCATATTGATGAAGATCGGGATTATGTGCTGAATACCCTGCCCTGCCCTTTCCTCGGCGCTGATAATTACTGCTCGGTATACGATCATCGTCCGAATGCCTGCCGTGAATACCCGCATACCAACCAACGCAAAATGCACACCATCCTGAATGAAACTTTTCACAACAGCCTCATTTGTCCGGCGGTTTTTGAAATTCTGGAGAAGATGAAGAAAGATGTTATTGGTTATTAGTTATTAGTTATTGGTTATTGGTTATTAGTTATTAGTTACTAAGAAGTAGTTCTCTGGTTAGCTACTTCGTAATTCGTACTTTGTAATTCGTAATTCGTAATTCGTTACCGATTTACTTCAATTTCCTCGTCCCCTTTCTGATACGGAACATAGGTTACAATGAATTGAAACATTTCATCCGTGGTACGCATGCTGCCTTCCCGGTCGCGGATTTCGCGCGGAGGATCAAAAGGGTTGTTGGGATTATGAACGGTGTTATCAAAAACACCATGCACATAAATGGTTGTTCCTCTCGGTAAATAGATTAATGTTTTGCATTGATAAAAATATTGCCACCTGAAATCCCAGTTGTTAATCCGGATCAATGGAATGGTATCTCCCGAAGGTTTCACGGCAAATGCTAAAAATTCTTTACCAATTAAATGCATATGCGGAATCAGTGTGAGCAAAGAAATATCCTCCGGCATCACTGCTTTTATATGAAATGATTTCACTTCATTAGCCGGTATGATTAACTCGGGTTCAACCGGGCTGATTCCCAGGGTTCCCATTTGAAATTCTTTTACCTCCCTTTGCGGTGGCTTGTTATCAAAATAAATTTTATAATAAGATGAGTCAGTTGCATCAACCGGTGATGGACCATAATGAAAATCGTTGAGGTAGAATGCACTCTTTTTAGAAATACGATACCCCCCAATATTGCCGGGATATGCACTAAACAAGGACCCCGGTAAATAATTGCTCACACTGGGTGTCATCAAGGGATATGTTCCATCGTCGTGCAACAAACCCAAATCACGGTGTAACTGTTGACTATTTGCCTGATCCTGATTTACCCAGACTTTTCCTACCTCTAGTGTATTCTTTTTACCTTCATCAAAACATACCAAATGTGTATTTACATGATGAACCAGTTTTTTGTTGCCGGCAATGAATTCAATAGCCCGGATAAAAGTATCCTGAGGGAGTTCGAGCGGAATTTTCATAACCAGAAACAAATCAGTATTGTTTCCAGGAATTAACACCGGCGGAACTTTTACGATCATATCCGGCTTACCCAGTTCATATTCACTTCGTAATGCATTTGCCGTATACCGGACAGCAGTATCTCCGGGCAACATTCCCTGATCCATCCATGCAATTACCGTTGCGATATCTTCATCGGACATATACAATTCATTGGCAAAATGCGAGTACGATGGATCTGCCGGCCAGGGAGGCATAATGCGGTTGGTGATCAGATAGCGAATCAGTTTATGCCTGCGTGTGATATCCTCCACATTTAACAATTCGAATGGAGCAGCTTCATTGTTTACGTGACAGGGTGAACATTTCTCGTGAATAATCGGGGCAACAGCATCGGTATATGTAAGCAATTCCTTGCCCGGCTGGCATGCAAGCAGCAAACTAACAAGAACAAGAAAAATTCCGGTTACTCTATGAAACATCCAATTGCTTTGGTTTTTTTAATGGCTACTTTCTTATTATTCAGTAAAGCGTACAAGGCATCCTGCAAATCATGCTGAGTTATCAGTTTCCGTTTGCGGCTGACTTCATAAGCCCAATTGTCGATGCGACCCTGATAAAGAACTCTCCCTTCTTTGTTTAATACAACCACCTCGGGTGTTACCGTAGCGCCTAATCGTTTTGTCAATTCTTTATCCGGATCCCTATAAATTTCAAATTGCACCCCATAGGCTTGCTTAAAATTACGGATGGAGTGATTGGTGAAATAAATACCCGGAACGATCCCTATAAATGTGACTTGCGGGCTAAACTGATCCTGCAATTTATTCAGGGTTAAGGTGTAATTCTGACATAACGGACATTCAGGCGACAGAAAGACCAAAACTATATAGGGCGTGCTTAAAGGAAGGTATACTTGTTGATCTTTTAAGGTAAGCAAGGGTATTTGTCTGACCTGTGCCTGCAGGTTAAATGCACACCAAACCAAACCAAACATCAATCGCAATTTCATCAGGTACAAAGATGTTATTATTCATGAAAGGATGCAAATCCTTTCGGTGAGTTCATATCATTGGTGCTTACAACAATTTCCTGCTTGAATCGTTGAATATGTGTTTAAATTTGATCCTGCTGAATACCACATTATGAACCTACCTTTCAAAATGAATGTCCTCCTGCTTTTGCTGAATATGAATTTATTTGCATCTTGCACCTCAGGGCCAGCAATACCAATACCTATTGTACAAGATCCAATACTTGAAACCATGGAACAAACCCAAACTATCGATACAGCAACCTTTGGCGAAGGCTGCTTCTGGTGCGTAGAAGCTTCGTACCAACAACTCAAAGGTGTAATTTCGGTTAAATCGGGTTATAGCGGAGGGCATATTAAAAATCCAACCTACAAAGAGGTATGCAACGGTACTACCGGACATGCAGAAGTTTGTCAGGTTGTATATGATCCCTCCGTAATCAGCTATGCCGACTTACTTGAAGTGTTCTGGGCCACCCACGATCCTACCACCTTAAACCGTCAGGGTAACGACATTGGAACACAATACCGCTCCGTGATCTTTTTTCATAACGATGCTCAGAAACAAATAGCCGAATCTTACAAAGCAAAACTTGAGGCATCGGAGTCATTTAGCGCGCCCATCGTTACTGAGATTTCGCCTTATAGCACTTTTTATGAAGCAGAAGACTATCACCAAAACTATTACAACGAGAATGGCGAACAACCTTATTGTCGTATGGTGATTAAACCAAAACTCGACAAGTTTCAGAAGGTGTTCAAAGACAAAATAAAACACTAACCAACATGTCTGCCAATCAAGTTCCCTGTTATGGATTGGTCCTTTGTGGCGGACAGAGTTCCCGCATGGGAACCGATAAAGCTTTTATCACCTACCATCAAAAACCTCAGTATATCCATGTGCACGATATGCTTGCACCCTTATGCGAAGCAGTTTACATTTCCTGCAATTCCAACCAATTGCATGCGATTGAAAATGCATATAAAACCATTGTAGATCATCCCATTTACAAAAATGCGGGACCGATGACGGGGTTGCTGAGTGCCTTTCATCAGCATCCCGAAGCCTCCTGGCTGGTAGTGGGTTGCGATTATCCCTTTCTCGCAGCTGATGACTTGCAATCGCTGGTACAAAACCGCAATGCCGGATTTGATGCCGTATGCTTTAAAAACATGGAAACCGAACTGGATGAACCCCTGATTGCCTGGTATGGCAAACAACTTTATCCGGTAATGTCGACTGAGTACAACCATCAGCAAACCTCGTTACGACTCCTGCTTGGACAAGTAAATACCCTGCGGTTGATTCCGAATGATTTATTGACGCTGCGAAGTGTGGATCAACCTTCGCGTTAAAATCCTGATAACTCTCACCCTAACAAATTACGTTTGATTTCTTTTCGATCAACGCCTTGAATGAACATCTTAAATTGGTCTGAGATGCCTGATACTCCTGCGTTGCGCTGGAATTGTCAACTCCTGATTTCTGCAATATGTTTCAGGTAATTCGTTGGTTGCAATTTGCAGAATAAAAATCCCATCGGCTTAAATTACAAATCCCTTCCATTTTCAGTCCTGTTTCCTACCTTTACATATCCAACCCAAGAGAATACTCCGCAATGCCGCAGCCTTTTGTTAAACCAATAACCATTACCCGTTTCGAGCATGATCAAACTTCAACGGTGCAGGAATTGCTGGCCGGTGAAGAACCACTCGAAATACGCATAGGTTACGGACCAGAAAAAGATCGTCAGCAAAAAAACATTGCGGTTACCATGCGCACACCGGGAAACGATTTTGAGTTAGCCCTTGGATTTTTATTTACCGAAGGAATTATACAGTCGGGAAAACAAGTCCATTCCATCCACTATTGCACGGAAGTAAATACCCTCGAAAACAAAGAAAATATTGTACGGGTTGAACTCGATTCGGAAACCGAACTGGATTTCACCCGTTTACAGCGCAATTTTTACACTACTTCCAGTTGCGGAGTTTGCGGCAAGGAAAGCATTGAATCGGTAAAAACCGTTTGTCCGTTTCCACAGTCAGAGTTCCCCTTTGAAGTTAATCGTCATGTATTACAGGGCATCTCCCAAACCCTGCGCGAAGCTCAGCAGGTATTTGCGTATACGGGCGGTTTGCATGCCTCAGGTCTCTTTGATTTTGAAGGCCGGTTGCTGCTCCTGCGCGAGGATGTAGGTCGCCACAATGCACTCGATAAATTAATCGGTGCAGTTTTGGGAGGTGTAACCCTTCAAAAAACCTACTCTATTGCTCTGCCTTTAAGCAATTATGTATTACTTTTGAGTGGCAGAGCCAGTTTTGAATTGATTCAGAAGGCTGCGATGGCTGGTATCCGGTTGGTATGTGCCATTGGCGCACCCAGCAGTCTGGCTGTTCAAATGGCCGATGAATTAAATATAACCCTGATTGGATTTTTAAAAGAACACCGGTTTAATATATATACACACCCGCATCGGGTCATCCTATAAAAAGAAAAGTATCATGTCGAAAAATATCAGCGAATTATCGGGAAGAAAAGGATTGAAGGAAAATTTGTTTGAACAAATTGGCAGGGCTGCAAAAGCATCTGGAACACCGGAAACTGCAGATCTGGAAGAACTGGCCGGCGAATTTCTCATTGGCAAAGCGAATACCTACGGAAGTGCGTCGTTTTACGATTTTACCCGCGAAGAAAACAAGGGTAAAAAAGTGTACGTATGCAACGGAAGCTCCTGCCTCACCGCAGGTACACAGGGAAAAGTAAAAGATGCATTGACACAACATTTTGATGCCAACGAAATTGGAGAAATGTGCTGCCTGGGCAGGTGCCACGAAAACAGTTCTTTTCATTATAACGGATTGAATTATTCCGGTGATGCCATTGAACAAATTGCAGAAATCAAAAAAGATAAAAGCAGTAAACCCGATCATTACCATGTTGAACATTTGGGCACTCCGGTATTAACCAATGCTTTCTCCGGAGTCGACAATTATTATGCGATTCTGGAAGAAGCCCTCCAAAAATCTCCGGAAGCTTTGCTGGAAGAATTGAAAGTATCAGGTTTGCGCGGACGTGGAGGTGCAGGATTTCCTACGGCATTTAAATTCGAAAGTTGTAAAAACACAGCGGGTTCAGTGAAATACATTGTGTGCAATGCCGATGAAGGAGATCCCGGAGCCTACAGCGATCGTTATTTATTGGAACAACAACCGCACAGCGTTTTGCTGGGAATGATTTTGTCGGGGTATATCACCGGTGCCAATCAGGGTGTATTGTATATCCGCGGCGAATACCCGGAAAGCATTGCCATCATCGAGCAGGCCTTACACATATTGCATACTAAAAACTTAATCGGAGAAAATATTCTTGGATCCGGATTTCATTTCGATTTCAAAGTCATTGCCGCGCAAGGCGCTTATATCTGTGGCGAAGAAACCGCTTTGCTTTCGAGCATCGAAGGACAACGTCCTGAAGTGCGTGTTCGTCCGCCCTACCCTGCACAACAAGGCTTGTTCAACAAACCTACTGTGGTAAATAATGTAGAAACCCTGGCTTGCATTCCGTGGATCCTGCAGCATGGCGGAGCTGCATTTGCAGCCATCGGAAGAGGTAAATCAACCGGTACCAAACTAGTTTCTCTGGATGGATATTTTAATCGTCCGGGCATTTACGAAGTGGATATGGGTACACCTTTGAATACTGTTGTAAACGAACTCGGACAAGGACTTCGTTCACCCATCAAAGCTTTACATATTGGTGGTCCGTTGGGAGGATTGGTTCCGATGGACAAGGTGAATGACCTCAGCATCGATTTCGAAAGTTTTAATCAAAACGGATTTTTACTCGGTCATGCTTCGGTGGTTTGCCTGCCTCAATCGTATCCGATCATCGAATACCTCGAACATTTGTTTCAGTTTACGGCGCACGAAAGTTGCGGAAAATGTTTCCCTTGCCGCATTGGTTCAACCCGTGGTTACGAAATGTTGAACAAAGCGCGTACAAGCGATTATAAATTTGAAAAATCACTCTTAACCGATTTGCTCGAAACCATGGAAATCGGCTCCCTTTGTGCCCTTGGCGGTGGTGTACCTTTACCGGTAAAAAACGCCTTAACTTATTTTGAAGCTGAACTCAAACCTTACTTTAAAGCATAATTCATGAAAACTCTTGAAGTGAATAAAACCTCTCAAAACGGCGTTCATTCCAACGGTGTTTCATCCAACGGAAAAAGCACCGCTGTTAAACTGGCGTATATTGATAATAAACCTTTCGAAATCAAAGAAGGCGAAACCATTCTGAGTTTCATTCGTCGCCACGAAGGCAAGGATCTGGTTCCTACCCTTTGCGATGCACCCAACCTCGAACCCTTTGGATCGTGCCGGGTTTGCAGCGTTGATGTTGCCTTACAAGAAGATGGTGCGGTAAAAACACAGGCCTCGTGTCATACACCCGTAATGCAGGGTTCATACATTTATCCGAGCAGCGACCGCATACAAAAACTACGCAAAAACATCATTGAACTGGTATTGACTGATCACCCGCTGGATTGCCTTACCTGCGAAGTGAACAACAATTGCGAATTGCAGGAAGTAGCAGCCAAAGTAGGTGTACGTACCGTACGTTATCCGGAAGGGAAAAACCATCTGGATCGCAAAAAAGATCTGAGTCATCCATACATGACTTCCGATTTGTCGAAATGCATCAACTGTTTCAGATGTGTGCGTGCCTGCGACGAAGTACAGGGACAATTTGTACTCAGCATGGCAGGTCGCGGTTTCGACAGTCATATCATCAAAAGTTCCAATTCCACTTTTAAAGAAAGCGATTGTGTGAGTTGCGGCGCCTGCGCTCAGGCTTGTCCAACTTCAGCTATCAGCGATGTGTTTGAATCCAAATCAATTGCCAGGGCTGAAACTACGCGTACGGTATGTACTTATTGTGGCGTAGGTTGTAACCTGGAGGTGGCAACTGTTGGCGGAAAAGTAAAATCCATACAGGCACCTTATGATGCTGAAGTAAACGAAGGACATACATGCTTGAAGGGCCGTTATGCATTCTCATTCTACAATCATCCCGATCGTTTGCAAACTCCTTTTATCCGCAAAAACGGAGAACTGGTTCCGGCATCGTGGGACGAAGCATACGATTATATAGTTAACGAACTTACCCGCATCAAAAAAGATTTCGGTCCCGATGCCATCGGAGGAATTTCTTCGGCTCGTTGTACCAACGAAGAAAATTACCTGATGCAAAAATTTATCCGCGCAGTAATCGGTACCAACAATATTGATGCCTGCGCACGTGTTTGCCACTCGCCTACTGCCATTGGAATGCAACGGACTTTTGGAACCGGAGCAGCCACCAACTCGGTGGTAGATCTTAAATTTACCGATTGCATCATGGTGATCGGTGCCAACCCAACCGACGGACATCCGGTAACCGGCGCCAAACTGAAACAGTTTGCCATGAAAAAGCCGAGTATCGTGATTGATCCGCGCCGCACGGAGATGGCCAAATACGCTACTATTCACCTGCAATTGCGTCCGGGTACCAATGTGGCCATGCTCAATATGCTGTTGTATTATATCATCAAAGAGCATTTAGAAGATAAAGATTTTATTGAATTGCGCACAGAAGGATACGAAGACTTCAAACAAAGCATTCTGAAACTGGATGTAGACGAAATGGAACGCATAACTGGTGTAGACCGTGAGTTGGCGCGAAAAGCTGCTATTCTGTATGCTTCGGCAAAAAATGCCATGTCGTTTCACGGATTAGGTGTTACCGAACATTCACAGGGAACTTTTACCGTAATGCTCATTGCCGATCTAGCCATGATCACCGGGAATATCGGTCGGCGGGGTGTGGGAGTAAATCCGTTGCGCGGACAAAACAATGTGCAGGGTACTGCCGATATGGGTTGCCAACCTTATCAGGGAGCAGGCTACCTGGATGTAACCAATCCGGAAATGCACAAAATCTACGAAGACTTTTATAAAGCCAAATTGCCTTTGCATGTGGGATTGAAAATTCCGCAGATGTATAAAGCTGCACTGGATCACAAATTCAAGGCCTTGTGGCTGATGGGGGAAGATGTGGCGCAAACAGATCCCAATACCCACCATGTGGTGGCTGCATTGAAAGAACTCGACCTGCTGGTGGTGCAGGAAATATTTATGACCGAAACCGCCAAGCTGGCGCATGTAGTATTGCCGGCTGCTTCCTTCCTCGAAAAAAGCGGAACCTTTACCAACGGCGAACGGCGGATCCAACGCGTACAACAAGTGGTAGAACCGCTCAAAGGAACCAAATCTGACGGACAGATGATTGTGGACGTGATGAACCGCATGGGCTATGCGCAAGCTGATTACGATCCAAAAACCTTGCTGGAAGAAATAGCTAAAATCGTTCCCTTCTTTGCCGGTGTAAAATGGGATGAACTCGGCGAGAATGGCAAGCAATGGCCTGTACTGCCCGATGGTTCGGATACCGAAATCTTGCATGTAGATACTTTTAAACGCGGCAAAGGAAAATTTGCTTACCACGATTTCCGCGAAAGCGAAGAACTTTTACAAAACGGAAAATCCTTTCCGTATATCATTACCACAAACCGTGAGTTGGAGCATTACAATGCCGGTACTATGACCCGCCGTACAAAAAATGCGGAGATACTGAGTGAAGACGTTCTGATGATCAATCCTGAAGATGCAGCCAAACACCAGATTACCGAAGGCGATATGGTATGTGTGGAAAGTGCACGAGGAAAAATTGATGTTCGTGCCCGCATCACCGACGAAGTGTTACCCGGGATCCTTTCCTCTACCTTCCATTTCCCTGAAATACGCATGAACGATATTACCAGCAGTGTTTCCGACAGCGAAGCCATGTGTCCGGAGTATAAAGTGGTGGCTGTGAATATTCGTAAGAGTAAAGGGAAGTATAAAGTTTGATGAAGGTTGGTTTAAAAATAACCCGAAAGTTTTATGCAGTCTATCGCTGTTTAAGGATGTTAGCGGCAATATCGAAGACTTTCGAAAAAAAGTTAAATTTGTTAAATGAATGAAAGAAATTAGACTTCATATTGGCAAGATCAAAACTCTTTGTGATACCAACAAAGTCAAGACTCTTTTTGCATTTGGATCAGTCTTAACGGATAGATTTCGACCAGAAAGTGATATTGATCTAATAGTTGATATCGCGGATACCGATCCTCTATCTTATGCTGACAAATATTTCAACTTGAAAGAACAGCTTGAACAGATATTCAATAGGCATGTAGATCTCCTAGAACAAAAGGCTCTCAAAAACCCATACTTAAAAGCAGAGATAGATCAGACCAAAGTACTTATTTATGGAAAATGAAATAAAGACCTGGCTGACCGACATCAAGCAAGCTATCCAAGAAATCAACCAATTTTTACCTAACAGAAAAGACTTCTTTGAATTCGAAAAAGATTTAAAGACGAAAAGAGCCATTGAACGAAATATCGAAATAATTGGAGAAGCTGTGAGCAGAATACTAAAAGTGCATCCAGACTTTCAAATAAAAAATGCCAGGAAGATAGTTGATACAAGAAATAGGATCAGCCATGGTTATGACAGCATTTCTAGTGATATTATTTGGACAATAATAATTCGTGACATTCCAAACTTGGAAATTGAGATAAATCAACTTCTAGACTTATAACACCAAATACTGCAGCTAGCACAGGCTAAACGCAAGCATTGGCAATTTCCTCGTAAGAAAGATTTTGGTATATTTGATTCGCCTTCGCGGGTACGCTTCGGCGGGACAAGGAATAAACATGTTTCGCGCTGAGGTAAAGGTAAAGTATCCCTGCCCGCGTCAAGCCTGGGAACGTTATGCACTATGCTTAAAGTCATATCATGAAAAATCCAATTTATCTAATTCTAATCAGTTTAGTTTTTCAGGGTTGCTTGAATACCGATAGAAAATCAGACCCGACAATAATTGATTTTACTTTTAAAGACTTTTACTCCGGCAACGCAGTTGCTGGAGTAAAAGTCTCCTTGACAAAGAAACGTTTTAATTTGATGGGTTCACCGACATATGAAATTGCAACATTTGAAACTGATGTTAATGGGAAAATTGCCTACTCATTCCAAAATGAACAAAGTCACCTATACTATATATCTCCAAAGGAGAATGAAGAATATGGTGGATTTCTTGATGCGAATCTTAAAACTGGACAAAAGAATTCTCAAACAATTAGCGTAAAACAGTTTAATGTGCTTAAAATTAATCTGATAAATTCCACCAAAAAATACCAAAACGTGGAATTAAATTTTCAAGAAGAATTTGCTCCTTATAGTTCATTTAAAGGTGCTTTTAAAGACACTAGCATTTTATTCAAGAGTATTCCTGAAACAAATTTTGCACAGATCCGATTGCAATTTGATACCTCAAAAGTGATGGAATTCCAAATTGATATTCCAAAGATTGACACTTTTAATGTAAGCTATCAATATTAGGCACTGGGTCTAACGCAAGCATTGGCAATTTCCCCGTAATAAAGATTTTGGTATATTTGATTCCCCTTCGCGGGTACGCTTCAGTGAACGAGGGAATAAACATGTTTCGCGCTGAGGTAAAGGTAAAGTATTCCTGCCCTAGCCAAATCAGGGACCGTTAGTGGTAAATTTCATTGAAGATCTCGTTTTAATCAAATTTCCGTATTTTTGATATATATATATATATATTGATTGTGACTACAAAAGAAGATATATTAAAGCAAATCAAAATGCATAAGCCGGAACTCTTCAGGTTGGGAATTTCCAATATTGGCCTGTTTGGTTCTTATCTTAGAAATGAACAGTCATCGACAAGTGATATTGACATACTTGTCGATTTTTTTCCGGATAAAGAAAGTTTTGATAACTACATGGCGGTATGTGACATTGTAGAAAGCTTGTTCAAGGATGAGAGAGTAGAAGTTGTTACAAAGAATGGATTGAGTCCTCACATCGGGACAGAGATATTAAGTGAAGTCGTATATGCCTAAAGATCCTCTCGAGTATGTTAAACACATTCGCGATGAATGCGCTTATATTTTATCCGTTGCCAATCCAAAGTTGTCAAAAGAAGCATTTTTAACAGATGAAACATTAAAGCGAGCCATAGTTCGAAGCCTTGAAGTTATTGGTGAGGCATCAAAAAAAGTTCCGGCAGATTTTAAGATTAAATGGAATGCGATTACATGGAAAAACATTGCCGGAATGAGAGATAGATTGATTCATGACTACATGGGTGTAAATTATTTGATTGTTTGGGATGTTGTGAAAAATAAAATTCCTGAATTAAATGATCAGATTAATGACGTTCTGAAAGACAAATAAAAATCTACCGCTAACAAAGGTTAAACGCGAGCAGTTAAATCCCCTCTAAAAAAAGTGATCATCCATCCCACTCCACCCTGTTAACTATCAATATCCATTTCCCGTTCACTTTCCTGTAAAAGGCTGAATATCCAACGCTACAGCGGTTTCCACAGTACACATTCCACTTCAAAAATGCGATATCGTATGTTGCATTAAACACGGGAACTGTAAAAGCCAATAACACTGCTCGGTGTTTTTTGTAGAATTTGTTCCAACCCTTCTCGTCATTTGATCTAATTAGTTTTTGAATTTCTCTTTGGCTTATAAGCGGTACATCGAAAATATCTTTTGACCACACCTTTATTGTCTGATTAACCATAGAGATTCGGGTGGAATCCATAGCACATATAAAACTACTTAACTGATCCTTGTGAATTGAATCGGCTGTTTCAAAATTAAAAGCCGCAGGAACGTTAACAATCAAAGGCTTTTGCGCAATTACGATCCTCGTAAACTTATCTCTCCAATACTTTGTGGCAATGGTGTACTTAAAGTCGGTTGTATCCACCTTACGTTGCACCTTTTTTACTGTTGTAGGTGGATACACACTTTTTGCAGAGTCGCTTACAAAATCCTGGTACGAATAATGTGTTGAATCGTGCAGGATTTGTTCGAAAAATTGTTTGATCTCCGATTTGTATTGATCGTTTGATTCCTGACCTGTTCCGGTCTGAATCCAGAAAAATGCAAGGATCATTAATAAACGTCTCATGGCTACTCTCAGATTTTTCGTTTAATTATGGTGCTGCCAGTATTGCTTGCCGTCATCCTGTTCAGAAAACAAAATTATGCGTTTTTTCCACCAATCAGTTTCCTGATCAAACTGATCTGCCCCAAATGATAATAACTGTGCTCTAATACCCCTTCAATATTCCTCTGCACCGTACCATATTTTTCATCAAAAAAAGGCTGATCAAAACGATCCTCTTCCATTTGTTCCACATAATTAGCAAATGCAACCGTGTTGGATAAAAAGGTAAGCTTCAGTTTTGTCCACTCCTCTTCTGAAAGCATGGAAGGAAGGTCAAAACTATATTTGTCGTGCATATTCAACTTTCCTTTTTCAAAGGCATTAAGCATTCCTTCCACATAATAGTTGATATGAAATACCAAGGCTGCAATAGAATTCAGCGATTCCACTTTCTGAACAGCATCCTCCCTGTTCAGTGATTCAATCTGATCCTTATAATTGGTATTAGCAATCCAATGACCGCTGATGAATACTTCATGCAGCCGGTTTGCCAGCAGTAAATTTCTTCCTACAATTTTGTGCTTGTTCATTGCCTGATCCCTTACTTATTCCTGATAGTGTAAAACAAATGTGTTGTTCTTGCAGACTGGGTAACCCCGGAAATTGCAAATTCAAATTGATCCATATGTATCTTATCAAATAGCCGTTTTCCACTTCCCAATAAAACTGGGGTAAGGTGTAAAATGCATTCATCCACCACCCCTGCATTCAGGAACTGTTGAATGGTTTCAGCACCTCCCATGATGCGAATGTCTTTCCTCCCGGCCGATTCCCGGGCTTTCCCCAAAGCACTTGCTATACCGTCGTTGATAAAATAAAAGGTAGTATTTCCTTTTTGTATCCACGGACTACGTTTTTCATGGGTCAATACATAAACGTCTGATTTGAATAAATTTTCAGGCCAATTGGGTTCACCTTCTTCAAACATGCGTTTGCCCATGATACAGGTTCCGGTTCGTGCAATTACATCCCTGATTATTTTTCCATCGGGTCCGTCTTCCTGTCCATCATCCACTCCCAGATGCTCCCAAAATGCCTTTTGTACAAACATCCATTGGTGCAGGGCCATCCCTCCATCGCCAATGGTATTATGCGGGCCGCGGTGATCACCGGCTACAAAACCGTCTAAAGAAACGGCTATATCAAAAAATACTTTACTCATCGGTTGTTGATCCCGGATTGGAGTGTATGGTTAATATTCGATTCGTTTGTTCCAGTCATATTTGGATTTGTTCGCTGCGTTCTGTTTTGTAAGATCCAAAAGCATGGTTTCGATTTGTTGTTTATCCAACCACTTTCCGTTTACAAAAACCCCGGCTATTTTTTGCGTATTGCTAATCTCCTGCAATGGGTTTGCATCAAGCAATACAAGATCAGCAAATTTACCGGCTTCAACTGTTCCGGTAAACCGTTCTAAACCCAGCCAGGTAGCCGGTAAACGGGTAGCTGAGATCAACGCTTCTTCCGGCGTCAAACCAGCATTCACCAATAATTCGAGTTCGCGGTGCATCGAAAAACCCCAGATTACGCCCGATGATCCGGCATCTGTACCGGCCAAAATGGGTACACCGGCTTCTTTGAATGCCTTTACCAATTGATCGTTAAATTCCTTCATGCGTCCGAGCCGGGTTAAACTCTCCGGCGTTGCATGTTTGTTGTAATTGTTTGCGGTGAGCCACTTGCTTTGCAGGAGTGGATGCACATACTTCAAATTTAAAGATGAACGGAGTGGATCCAATGAACGCCCCATCTCAGCCGCCGCATGAATAATGCCCAATGTCGGGCACAACCAGGTTCCGTTTACTTTTGCGAGTTGTGCCAGCTGCTTTGGGTCTTGCCCATCGTAACCTTCTGTTTGTTTAAATAACTCTTCAGCATGTGCAATCAATCCCAAATTTGGCACAAACGCCTCAGCAATTTTACCTTTAAAGGCATTCGGAATATGACCAACCATTTTCATGCCCTGCTTAAATGCTTCGTCGGCTATGGCCTGATAGGTTTCTATATTCAGTTTTGAATACACTTTGATAAATTCATACCCTTCGGCCTTTGCCATACGAACGGCCTGACGACCATCCGCGGGATTATTGGCCATCCGGCCATCACCTTCTCCTCCATCAATCATTCCGGCCAATGCCATACGCGGACCCACAACATCCCCTCTCAATATTTCATTCCGTTGACCAATATGTCCGGCCCTTGCATTTAATTCGAAAACGGTTGTTACACCATTGGCCACAAAAGGTGTCATAA